>CERN01005739.1_pt1 | contig 237592 bp, 188 predicted proteins | sample 530761 | NCBI WGS metagenome assembly CERN01 (sample SAMEA2620947, study PRJEB7988) | marine metagenome | isolation source: saline water (ENVO:00002010), including | reverse complement strand
CTGGTCCGCATCGCTACGGATACCCCAGCGGTAGCCACTCTGGTCCGCATCGCTCCGGATACCCCAGCGGTAACCCGTCTGTGAGGCAGAGGACGAAGCCCCTACTTGGGCAACAGCGCGCGAGACACCCTCAGCTTGTTGCCACTTAAAACCATCTGCTTCGCTTACGTCCGACCATTGCATATCGTCAGCACGATCCTGGGAGCGATTAGCTCTCCATTTGAATGAACGCGCAGCACCATATTTTTCTTCAGACGCCAACGAACTAGCGATAGATGAGTTATCTACCGCGTGATACGACCTCGTCGCCGAATTTGTTTCAGCTACCGCATGGAAGCTCAGCTGAGCGATAGCAGCTGCAAGGACACTCTGGCCTACAACTTTGGTCAACTTCTTCATAATAAATCCCGCCCTTGATTGGTGCTTCATTCCTTTGGTTGCGCCGCTGAGACGAATACATCCCGATCCGACTAAAACGCGTCAAGTATCACGACGCTTACAGGCGTTATAGAGGTGGGGCATGCGCGGTTTAACCGCACGCCATACCCACTTTGGGGTAGCTAGCAGCCACCACTTGGCAGGCTTTTCGCGGGAACGACGGAGGGATTTGTGACTCGGCTCACAAACTATTGAAACTAAAAGGAAAAAATCGCTTGACTTCAGCGATCCCGGGCTTGACCCAAACGGGGTATCAGGAGCGGTCTGGAGGGAGCCTGGACTCTTGCAGGGCTTCGATGCGCGCGCGCTCGCGGGCGTACTGGCCGGCCCAGTCGAAGGGTAATGCGGGGTCTTGCGGGGGAAGATCGGGCCGCTCGATGTGGTCTTTTACGCCCCAGCGGCGGCTGTCACTGGGGCCTTTTTCGCTGGCCTGTGGCGCCAGCATGATGTCGAGGCCCGGCAAGCTCGGGGCGTTGGCGTCGCTGACGTCGGCGGGCCCTTCGAAGAAGCGCTCACCGGCCATGTCGGCCTGAATGTCCAGGCCCAGGTTTCCGCAGCCGGTGTCTCCCAGGGTGATCGCACGGCTGACATTGACCAGGCCGCGCCCCTGTTCAAAGGGACTGTAGGCCAGGCGCCCGTCGCGGTTGATTGCCGGCTCGGCGCTGCTGGTCAACAGGCATTTGACCTCGTCCGGGCTCAGCTCCGGCTGCATCTGCAGCAGCAGCGCCACCAGGCCGGAAACCAGCGCTGCCGCCTGGCTGGTGCCGGTCATCACCAGCTCGCCGGTACTGATCATGTAGTCCGGGTGTTCTTCGGTCAGGGTGCTGCCCGGGCGGGTCAAGGCCGCCATGTGGCCGCCGGGAGCCACCAGGTCGGGCTTGATGTGTCCCAGGGGCGTTGGCCCGCGGGAAGAGAAGTCCGGTATGTAGTCGTCGTTGCGCTCGCCCACAGTCCAGCTGTCGGTAATCGCACCGACCGTGATGCCATAGGGCAGGTTGCCCGGAGACCCCAGGGTCATGGGGTCCGGCCCCTCATTGCCAGCGGCGGCCACCAGCACAATGCCGCTGGCCCAGGCACGCATCAGCGCCTGGTTGATGGGGTCGAGAAAATAGGGCCAGCGCGGGCGCGCGGCAAAGGACAGGTTGAGCACGCGGATGTCCAGGGCCTCACGCTGCTCGACCACCCACTGCACACCGCGCACGATATCCAGCATGTCGCCACTGCCCTCGCGGTTGAAGGCCTTCACCGCCACCAGGCGCGCGTCCGGGGCAATCCCCTTGTAGTGCCCCGCCGGGGCACCGTCGAGGGTGCGCGCCGGCTCGCTGTTGGCCAGCACGCTGCTCATGTGGGTGCCGTGACCGCTCTCGTCGAAGGCCTCGTCACCGGCGCGGTCTGTCATGGCGTCATAGCGACCGATAATGCGCGGCTCACCGTGACTGTCGCGGGCGAGGTGGGGGTGCTCCCACAGGCCGGAGTCCAGCACCGCCACGGTCACACCGCGCCCGGTCACGCCCAGACGGTGCAGGGCCGCGGCACCGGAAACCTGGGGGTACCAGGTGTCGGCGGCGTAATCGCAGTAGCCGGGAATGAGCTCGGTGCCGCAGTCTTCGTGAAAGCCCAGCTGGATGCTGAAATCCCGCTGGGGGTAAGGCGCCGGCGCTGTGGATGCGCTGGCATTGGCTGCAAACTGCAGCTGCAGGCGCTGGCCGTTTTCCAGTGCCAGAGCCGACTTCCGCGGAAACGTCACAGACAGTTCGCCCGGGCTCTGTCCCGCCAGCGGCAACGCTCGCCCGCCCAGGCTCAATGCCTGCAGCGCACCCAGTTCCTCGGGCCAGGCCAGCGTCAGGCTGGCCAGATGCGCAGGCCCGCGCTTCAGGTAGAGGCGCCAGTCCAGCGCGGCGGGCTGTATCTCTGCCTCCAGGGCACCCCCCACGTCGCAGCCCGGGGGGCCCTCCGGGGGGGCATCCGGCTCCAGGGAGAGGTCGTCGATCATGCGCCGGATGGCGGGCGACTCACGCAGCTGCGCCAACTGGTCCGGGCTGACCCAGGCGCCAACGGCATTGATGATGGGCAGATCGTGGCTGATCTCGCCGCCGGCCGCCTCCACCAGTTCGCGCATGGCGGCCGCCGACTCTCCCTGCAGCATCACCTGCAGCCGATCGGGAAGCGCAGTAGGGGCATCATCCGCGACCGCCAGCGCGGTGCTACCGGCCAGGCTCAGCGCAAGGACCAGGGGAGTCAGGCGGGGCAAATCACTCTCCCGGGTAAAGCTGGTCCAGGTAGTTACGGCGCAGCAGCTCGGGCACTTCCTCCGGGTAGACCGGGGTGGAAAGCAGGTAGCCCTGCAGCAGGTCACAGCGCAACTTGACCAGGTAGTCGAGCTGTTCCGGCGTCTCGATGCCCTCGGCGATGACCCGCAGTTTCAGGGTGCGGGCCAGGGCGATGATGGCGTCGACAATGGCCGCGCCGTCGGGGCTGTTAAGGTCAGCCACGAAGCTCTGGTCGATTTTCAGGGTATCGATGGGGAAGCGTTTCAGGTAACTCAGGGAGGAATAGCCGGTGCCGAAGTCGTCCACCGCCAGCTCCAGGCCGATGTCCTTGAGCTCCCGCAACTTGGCGATATTGGTTTCGGCATCGGTCATGATGGCGCTTTCCGTCAGCTCCAGTTCGAGCCGGTGCGGCGCCATTTCGGACTGCTCGACAAAGGCGCGGACGAAGCGCGCCAGCCCCGCCTGATTGAACTGCAGCGGCGAGATGTTCACGCTCACCCGAAAGTCCGGCAGACCCAGGCTGTCCCAGTGGCGGCAATCTTTCGCCACGGTGTGCATGACCCACTCGCCCAGCTCGACGATCTGCCCGGTCCGCTCGGCCACGGGTATGAATTCCCCCGGGGAAACCATGCCATGCTCCGGGTGTTTCCAGCGCACCAGGGCTTCCAGCCCGACCACCGCACCGCTGGCACTGTCCACCTGGGGCTGGTAACGCAGCTCCAGCTGGTCGTGCCCCATGGCGTAGCGCAGCTCCTCCTCCATCTTGAGCTGCTCTACCGCCTGCGCGTTCATCTTCTCGTTGTAGAAGCGGTAACAGGCGCGCCCCTCCGCCTTGGCCGCGTACATCGCAGTATCGGCGTTGCGCACCAGGCTGTCGGGGTCGCAGCCGTCCTGGGGGTAAATGGCGATGCCGATACTCGGCGTCACCACCGGGTTGTGGGACTGCAGGGCGATCGGCTGGGACAGGCTGTTGAGAATGCGCCGCGCCACCCGCTCCACATGCAGGGTGTCGGCCACGTCCGAGAGCACCACGGTAAACTCGTCACCCCCCAGGCGCGCGATTTCGGTGCCCTGGTAATCGTCTTCCGCGGCGTTCTTGTCGGAGAAGTAGTTGATGGCATCGTCCTCGCGCAACTCCAGGGTCAGGCGCTTGGCGATTTCCACCAGCAGCCGGTCCCCGCGGCCGTGGCCGATGGAGTCGTTAATGCGCTTGAAGTGATCGAGGTCGATGAACATCAGGGCCGCGTGGGTGTCGTTGCGCTGACAGCGCTTGAGGATGCGGTTGAGCTGCTCGGTGAAACTGCGCCGGTTGGGCAGGCTGGTCAGGGGGTCGTAGTAAGCCAGGTAGCGCAGGCGGTCTTCCTGCCGCTTGAGGGCGTTGAAGGCATTGCTGGCCCGCAGCATGTAGTGCACGTCACGCCCCAGCAGGGACCAGTTCAGGGGCTTGGTCTTGTACTGGGTGGCGCCGGCCTCGAAGCCCTTGTCGATGGACTCGCGGTCGTCGGAACCGGTGACAATCATGATCGGGATGGTTTCACCCTGGGGCAGCCCGCGAATACGCCGACACACCTCGAGGCCATCCATCCCGGGCATTTCCACGTCGAGGAATATCAGATCGGGGCGCTCGCGCACGAAGAGGTCGAGGGCCTCCGGGCCGCTGCTCGCCTCCACGACGTCGAGTCCCTCCGCCTCCAGACACTGACGGGTCAGCAGACGGACATTGAAGTCGTCATCACTGACAAGCACCTTGGCGCGCTGGGCAGACTGGGAACGGCTGGACATGGAGCGGATTGTGACCTGGTTCACACTTATTCCCTCAGGCTACCACCCGCGCCGGTATGCGGCCAGCGCTTTTACCGGCCGCGTCACCGGATGTCGGCCCCGGTTCACGAAACCACTCGCTCACGTTGCTTGTAACGCTGCTCGCGGACAAAGCGCGGCAGCTGCTGCAGGGGAATGGCCTGGCTGAAGTAAAAGCCCTGGACCTCGTCACAGCGCTCGTCGCGCAGGAACTCGACCTGTTCGTGGCACTCGGCACCCTCGGCAATCACGCTCATGTCCAGGCGCCGGGCCATCTCGATAATCAGGCTGCAGATGGCCGCCTGCTGGCGGTTGTGGGGCAAACCGCGGACAAAACTGGCGTCCACCTTGAGCGCGGCGATGGGCAGGGCCGTCAGGTGAGACAGCTGAGAGAACCCGGTACCGAAGTCGTCCAGCGAGAAAACGATCCCCAGCTCGCGCAGCTGATCCATTCGCAACTTGATTGCCTCGGGGCTTTTCAGGATGGTGCTTTCGGTCAGTTCGAACTCGAGGTGGCGCGCATCGGCGCCAGTGCGCTCGAGAATATCGTGTACCGCCGGTACAAAGCGGTCATCCTGGATCTGGGAAAAGGAGATGTTCACCGCTACGGTAATGTCACCCAGCCCCTCCTCCGCCAGCCAGTTGAGGGCATGGCAGGCATGCTGGATCACCTGATAGCCGATAGTGCGCATCAGCCCCATGTCTTCGCAGGCGGCAAGAAACTCCCCCGGACAGATCAATCCCCGCTCGGGGTGGTTCCAGCGCAGCAGCGCCTCCAGCCCGCTCAGACGACCGCTCTCGAGGTGGATGCGCGGCTGGTAGTGCAGTTCAAACTGGTTATGGCGCGCCGCGGCGCGCAAATCGGCAATCAGGCTATGGACGCCTTCGCTGTTGAAACTGAGGCGATCGCAATAACGAATCAGCTTGCTGCCCGGCACTGCCTTGGCCTGCTGCATGGCGCTGCGTGCGTTCTCCAGCAGGTCGCCGGGGCCCTGAGCATCTTCGGGGAACAGGGTTGCGCCTATGCTGGCATCCACATCCAGCTGCTCACCCTCGAGGCTGACCGGGCCGCTCACCGCCTGCAGAATTTTCTCGCCCATGGCCTGTAGATCTTCCCCACCGCCAATATCTTCCAGCACCACGGCAAACTCGTCACCCGCCAGGCGGGCAATACTGTCCGTGTTGCGCAGCTTGCCGGTGATGCGCTCGCAGAGAATGCGGATCAGGTGGTCGCCCTGCTGCTCGCCGAAGTGATCATTGATATTGGCGAACTGATCGACGTTGAGGGTCAGCAGGCCGGTGTGAAACTGGTAGCGGGTGGAGCGATCCAGGGCGCGCTCGAGGTGGGCACGAAAAGCCGCACGGTTGAGCGCACCCGTGAGGGGGTCACGCGTTGCGAGGTCTGTCACGGCGCGCTGCGCCCGATGCAGCTGGATACTGTAATCCAGTACGCGGTGCACCAGGGCATCCGGCAAATCGCCACGCACCAGGTGGTCAGTGACCCCCTGGGGCAATTCCTCGGTCGGAGCGCTGTCGAGCAGGAGGATGATCGGAAACCCGGGTGCCTGTTTCTGCAGCAGCCGCAACAGGTAGGTGGTCTGGGGCCCATCGGCCAGCAGCAGGGCATCCGGTGCGGCATCGCGCAGGGTTTCCAGCGGACGCTCGAGGGTCGTATGAACTGTCAGGGTAAAACGGGCAGGGCGTGCGCGAGAGAGACAGGCCCCGACCAGCAGCGAATCGGCCGGCTGTTCGGACACCAGGTGGATGGCATGCTCTGTCACTGTCGCTCCATTCCGAGGCTTCCCCTGCTTGCACTCCGCCTGCGATAGTTCGTTATTGTAGTAATTACAGTTGCTTATACGCGACAATTCACCAGTTTTCTACAGCTTGGGCGGGAAATTGCCAAATTTTTCGTGCTGTGTGTGCCCCGGGCAGACCAGTTGCGACACTGGCAGGGGCGGAGTAATGTCCAAATTCAAGGGAAATGCCTGCCCAGACAGCAGGAGCAGCGAAGCATGACGGCCTTCTACCTGGAAAACCCCGAGCGTTTGCTCGCGTGCAGTGAGACCCAATTGCACTCCGGGGTCTGGACCTACAATACCCGCAGCCATGCGTTTTCGCTGTCGCCCCTGGTGCAGGCGCTCTATGGGGTCACCACCCCCACCGTGCCAAGCCGTGACGCCACCATGACCCGTATCCATCCGGAGGACCGGGAGCGGGTCAGCAAGGCCATGCGCGAAGCCTTTGAGCAGGGCAAGGCCTTCTCGGTACAGCACCGCCTGCTGCACCCTAACGGGCGCGAATACTGGCTGGTGATCACCGGTGATCTGCTACCCGACGCGGGGGGGCAGTGGCTGGGCTTCATACAGGACCTGACCGAACTGGTAGAGACCCGGCAGCGCGCGGACCAGCTCGCGCACCAGCTGGAGAGCACCCTGGAGCATATCAACGACGGTTTCTTTACGCTCGACCACGACTGGCAGGTGACCTTCGTCAACAGCCGCGCTGCCGAAATCGTGCGCCGAAGCCGGGAAAGGCTCTTGGGACACTCCCTGTGGGAACTGTTCCCCGAGGGCCGCGATTCCGACTTTCAGAAACACTACGAGCACACTCTCGCCACGGGAGAAACCAGTCGCTTTACCGCCTGGTATGGCGAGGACCTGAATCTCTGGTTCGAAGTCACCGCCTACCGGGTGCCCGAGGGCCTGGCGGTGTATATTCGCGATATCACCGCGGAGCACCTCCGGGAGGAAGCGCTCAAGGTCGCCGAGGAGCGCTTCAATCTCCTGGCAAGCGCGACCAACGACGTGATCTGGGACTGGGATTTTCGTACCGGCAAGGTGTGGTGGAATGAAAATCTCCATACCCAGTTCGGCCATCACCCCGAGCAGGTTGAACCCGGGCCAGAGTCCTGGAGCCGACGCATTCACCCCGACGACCAGGCAGCAGTGCTGGACAGCATCAACGCAGTAATCAACGGCAGCGCGATGCATTGGGTCCACGAATACCGCTTTCTGCACGCCGATGGCAGCCCCCGCATCGTGGTCGACCGCGGTGTTGTAACCCGCGACGACCAGGGACGCGCGATACGCATGCTGGGCAGCATGATCGATATCACCGAGCAGCGGGCACTGGAGCAGCGTGTCCAGCAGGCACAGAAAATGGAAGCGGTGGGCCAGTTGACCGGCGGCGTCGCCCACGACTTCAATAATCTGCTGACGGTGCTGATTGGCAACGCCGAGCGCCTGGCGGAGGATCTGGCGAAGGACAGTCCCCTGCAGTCACTGGCCGCGCTGACCCTGTCTACCGCCGAGCGCGGCGCCGAGCTGACCAACCGTCTGCTGGCTTTTGCCCGCCAACAGGCCCTGCAGCCGCGGGTCCTGCGACTGGATCAGCAGATCGCCGGGATGGAGGCCCTGCTGCGGCGTACCCTGAGCGAATCCATTGCGATTGAGCAGATCTCCGGCGACGGCCTGTGGTCCGCCGAGGTCGACCCCGGGCAATTCGAAGTGGCCCTGCTCAATCTGGCCATCAACGCCCGGGATGCCATGCCCCGAGGGGGCCGCCTGACCCTCGAGACCGCCAATGCCTGGCTGGACGAGGACTACGCCGCGCAGCACAACGAGGTGACACCCGGCCCCTATGTGCGGGTATCCATCTCCGACAGCGGCGAGGGGATGCCACCCGATGTGTTGGCCCGGGCCTTCGAGCCCTTCTTTACCACCAAGGAGGTTGGCCAGGGCAGCGGCCTGGGCCTGAGCATGGTGTTTGGCTTCGTCAAGCAGTCGGGGGGACACATCAAGCTCTACTCCGAGGTGGGTGAGGGCACCTCGGTAAAGCTTTACTTTCCGCGCACCGATACCACAGTGGAGGTTGAGACACCGAAGGAACCGCAGCCACTGCCAACCGGGCACGAGCACGTCCTGGTGGTGGAGGACGACCAGCTGGTGCGTGAGCACCTGGTGAGCCAGCTGCAAAGCCTGGGCTATCGCGTCAGCAGCGCCGGGGACGGCCCCGCGGCCCTCGAGCAGCTGGCGGCGACGGGAGAGTTCGACCTGCTGCTGACGGATGTCATCATGCCCGGCGGGCTGAACGGCCCCGAACTGGCGGAGCGCGTGCGCGCTCAGCGACCGGGGCTCCGGGTCCTCTACACCTCGGGTTATACCGAGAATGCCATTGTGCACCAGGGGCGCCTTGACGCCGGGGTCACCCTGCTCGGCAAACCCTGGCGGCGCGAGGAGCTGGCGCGCAAGGTGCGCGAGGTGCTGGACTCACCCTGAGTCGCCGACGCGACTACAAGGCCCCCGGCATTACCCTGTGATAGAATTTCCCGTCCCCAAGGCTGTCGAAGTTCACATGAGCATAGCTACCGAAAAACTCGAAGTTATCCGCCAGCAGGTACAGCAGCACCTGGACCACGCGGAGCAGCACCAGTTGAGCCCCGAGCAGGAGCGGGCCCTCAAGGCGCGTATCGCCGAACGCCTTGAGGCGGAAAATGCCGTCCTGGTGGCCCACTACTACACGCCACCGGCGATCCAGTCCCTGGCGGAGGAGACCGGTGGCTGCGTGTCGGACTCCCTGGAAATGGCGCGCTTCGGGCACGATCATCCGGCCTCCACCCTGGTGGTCGCCGGGGTGAAGTTCATGGGCGAGACGGCGAAGATCCTGACCCCGGACAAGCGTGTGCTGATGCCCACCCTGGAAGCCACCTGCTCCCTCGACCTGGGTTGCCCGGCGGATGAATTCGCCGCCTTCTGCGACCAGCACCCCGACCGCGAGGTGGTGGTCTACGCCAACACCTCGGCGGCCGTCAAGGCGCGCGCGGACTGGGTGGTCACCTCCAGCATCGCCCTGGACGTGGCTGAACACCTGGCTTCCCAGGGCAAGAAGATCCTGTGGGCGCCGGATCGCCACCTGGGCGACTACGTGAAACGGGAAACCGGGGCCGATGTCCTGATGTGGGACGGCGCCTGTATCGTGCACGAGGAGTTCAAGGCCCGGGGCCTCGCCGATCTGAAGAAGGTCTATCCCGACGCCGCGGTGCTGGTCCACCCCGAGTCACCCCAGGCGGTGCTCGAACTGGCGGACCGGGTCGGCTCCACGTCGCAGATCATCAAGGCGGCGAAGGAGATGCCCAACCCCCGCTTTATCGTCGCCACCGACCAGGGCATTTTCTACAAGCTGCAGCAGCAGGCGCCGGACAAGGAGTTCATCATTGCCCCCACGGCCGGCAAGGGGGCCACCTGCCGCAGCTGCGCCCACTGCCCCTGGATGGCGATGAACGAACTGGAGGCCCTGGACCAGGTCTTCCAGCGGGCCGACAACGAAATCCACGTCGACCCCGCGGTGGGCGAACGCGCCATGGTGCCCTTGCGGCGCATGCTGGATTTCGCCGCGTCGCTGAACACGGGCGTGGTGGGTCGGGCTTGAACGAGGATCTGTCGCCAGCGCGACGGATGCCGCCCCCCCCTTCTCTCGCCCGTTGCGCGGTGCTGATTCCCGCGCTCAATCCGCCGGGTGAGTTCCACGGCTTGATCGACGGGCTGATCGAGCGCGGCTTTGCGCACATCGTCGTCGTTGACGATGGCTCGGACACGCGTGAGCCCTTCGAGAGACTGGAAGACAACCCGCGCATCAGCGTGCTGCATCACGCCAGCAACTGCGGCAAGGGCGCTGCCCTGAAAACCGGTTTCGCCCACATCCTCGACCACCTGTCGGAGCGAGTCGACAATATTGTCACCGCCGACGCGGACGGCCAGCACCTGCCCGCCGATATCGCCCGAATTGCCGAGAGCGCGACCCGTGATGGCCCCCGGCTGGTGCTCGGCGTGCGTCAATTCGACAACCATACCCCCCTGCGCAGTGCGCTCGGCAATCGCATCACGCGCCGGGTTCTGAGCTGGCTGCGCGGCGTCAATGTACAGGATAGTCAGACAGGCCTGCGCGCCCTGCCCCTTTCCCTGGCCCGAGAATGCCTGGGAATCCGCCACGATCACTACGAATTCGAGCTGGAATGCCTGCTGCGGGCGCGCGATCTCAAGGTCGGCATCCAGGAAGTACCCATCACCACGGTGTACCTGCACGGCAACAGCGATTCACACTTTCGCCCGCTGGTGGATTCCATGCGCATTTACCTGGTGTTCGCCCGCTTCGTACTGGCGTCGGTGGCCGCCTTCCTGGTCGATATCCTGCTGTTCGCGCTGTTCATTGAGCTGGCCTGGGGCATATTCGCGGCGACCTATGTGGCCCGGGCGGTGTCCGCCAGCTTCAACTTCCTGTGCAACAAGTACCTGGTGTTTCGCTCCCGCCAGCATGCGCGCATCCCCCGGGAGATGGCCGGTTACACCGCGCTGGTGCTTGTCACCGCCACGGTTTCGGGCTTCCTGGTGTCGCTGATCAGCAGTAAAACCGCCGCCAACGTGGTCCTGGTCAAGGTGGCAGTCGACTCCCTGCTGTTCCTGGCGAACTTTGTCCTCCAGCGCTTCTTTCTCTTCGGTCGGCGTTGAAGCCCCCCGCGATCCGGGTTCAGCGCAGGCCCGCGTCGCGACAGTATTCCGCTTCAGACTCCACCTCGATGGTGGTATGCGCCAGCTCGAAGGTCGCCAGGGCGTCGGCAATCCGCGCCTTGAGCCGGGCGTGATCGAGAGGGTCCCGCGCAACCACGTGGGCCGTCAGCACATGGTGCTCGCCATCCAGTGACCACAGGTGCAGATGGTGCAGACTGCTGACCCCGTCCACCGACAGCAGTGCCCGCTCAACCCCGGTCCGCAGCTCGGCGTCCGGCACCGCCTGGAAGAACAGCCGCGCTGTCTGCCACAGGTTGCGCACGACGTTAACCAGGATAAACAGCGTAAAACCCACTGAGAGCAAGGGGTCGAGGATCGGCCAGTCAACGAACTGCATGATGATCGCGGCCACCAGGACCGCCAACCAGCCGAGCACATCCTCCAGCAGGTGCCAGTTGAGCATGCGCTCATTGAGGGTCTTGCCGGCGGTCAGGCGCCAGGCGGCGTAGCCGTTCACCGTCACCCCCAGCAGCGCCAACAGCAACATGCCCTCGGTGACCGGCATGACCGGGTCGAACAGGCGGGGAATCGCCTCGCGCAGCACCCAGACGGACCCGGCAAGCAGCACCAGGCCATTGACCAGCGCCCCGAAGAGGGACAGCCGCCGAAAACCGTAGGTAAAGGCGTCGCTGGCATCGCGCCGGCCGAGGCGGTGCAGGACCCACGCGGAGCCGATGGACAGGCTGTCACCGAGGTCGTGCACCGCATCCGCCAGGATCGCCGTACTGTTGGTCAGCAGACCGCCGATAAACTCGACCACGGTAAAGCCGAGGTTGAGGAAAAACACCAGCCCCAGGCGCTGGGAACTGGCGTCGTGGTGATGATGCTGCCCCATGCTTGCGTCATCTCCTCCCGATCAGGGTGAATGGCCGAATCATTCGGGCAGGGCCCGCGCGCGCCACAGGTAGTACAGCACCGGTACTACCAGTAGCGTCAGGCACACGGCACTCAGCATACCACCCACCATGGGCGCGGCAATCCGGCTCATCACTTCCGAGCCGGTGCCGCTGGACAACATGATCGGCAGCAGGCCGCCGACGGTGGCGATCGAGGTCATCATCACCGGGCGCACGCGGCGCCCGGCCCCCGCCAGCACCGCCTCGCGCAGTCCCGCGCGATTCAACGCCTCTCCGCGCTCCCGGCAACTCGACTGCAGCCGTTGCCAGGCCTGATTCAGGAACACCAGCATGATCACCCCGATTTCCACCGCCACGCCGGCCAGGGCGATAAAGCCGACCCCCACCGCGACGGAAAAGTTGTAGTCGAGCAGGTACATCAGCCAGACCGCACCCACCATGGCCAGGGGCAGCGTACCCATGATCAGCGCGACTTCGGCAAAGCTGCGGAAGGCGGCGTAGAGCAGCACCACGATAATCGCGAGAGTGAGGGGCACCACATAGCTGAGCTTGGCCTTGGCTCGCTGCATGTATTCGTACTGACCGGACCACGTAAGCGAGTAACCCGCCGGCAAATCCAGCTGCTCGGCGACCACGGCCCGCGCCTCCTCGACGTAAGAGCCCACATCGACATCGGCGATGTCGACCAGGACCCAGCCGTTGAGCCGGGCGTTTTCACTCTTGATCGCCGGCGGGCCGTCTTCAATGGCGATACGGGCGACGTCCCCCAGGGCGATGGTCTCCCCCGCCGGGGTCAGGATGGGCAGCAAGGCCAGCTGCTCCGGCGTATCGCGCTGCTCCTGGGGATAGCGCAGGTTGACCGGATAGCGCTCCAGGCCTTCCACCGTCTGGGTCACGTTCATGCCACCGATGGCAGTGGCCACGACCTGTTGCAGATCGGCAATGTTCAAGCCGTGACGGGCCGCCTGCCGACGCTGGATGTCCACGGTAATGTAGCGCCCGCCACTGACCCTTTCAGCATAGACCGACGCGGTACCGGGCACCGTCGCCAGGATCTGCTCCAGACGTCGACCGATGGCCTCGATCTGCGGCAGCTCCGGCCCGGCCACCTTGATCCCCACGGGGGTCTTGATCCCCGTGGCCAGCATGTCGATCCGCGTCTTGATCGGCATGACCCAGGCGTTGGTCAGGCCGGGGAAGGTCACCAGCGCATCCAGTTCCCGCTTGAGGGATTCCGGTGTCATGCCCGCGCGCCATTCGTCCCGCGGCTTCAGCTGGATAAAAGTCTCGATCATGGTCAGTGGCGCGGGGTCGGTGGCAGTCTCGGCACGGCCGATCTTGCCAAACACCGTCGCCACCTCGGGCACCGTGGCAATCAGCCGGTCGGTCTGCTGCAGGATCTCGCGCGCTTCGCCAATCGACAGCCCCGGATAGGTGGTGGGCATGTACATCAGGTCGCCCTCGTCCATGTCGGGGATGAACTCGCTGCCGATGCGCGGCAGGGGCCACAAGCCGCTCAGCGTCACCACCAGTGCCAGGCAGAGGGTGATGCGGGGATGCCGCAGCACTGCGCCCAGCACTGGCAAGTACAGTGAAACCAGTAGCCGGTTGATCGGGTTGCGCGCTTCGGACACCACCTTGCCGCGGATGAAGTAGCCCATCAACACGGGCACCAGCGTCACTGCCAGGGCCGCGCTGGCGGCCATGGCGTAGGTCTTGGTGAAGGCCAGCGGACTGAACATCCGCCCCTCCTGGGCTTCCAGGGCAAACACCGGCAGGAAGCTGACGGTGATGATCAGCAGGCTGAAGAATAGCGCCGGTCCCACTTCCGCCGCGGACTCCGCCACCACCTGCCAGCGATTCTCCGGCGTGATCGGGGTGCGCTCGATGTGCTTGTGGAAGTTCTCGATCATCACGATGGCACCGTCGATCATGGCGCCGATGGCAATGGCGATCCCGCCCAGGGACATGATATTGGCGTTCAGCCCCTGGAGATGCATGACAATGAAAGCCGCCAGAATACCCAGGGGCAGGCTGATCACCGCCACCAGGCTAGAGCGCACGTGGAATAGGAAGAGCATGCAGATCAGGGCCACCACCAGCAGTTCCTCGATCAACTTTTCGCTCAGGTTGTCCACCGCCCGCTCGATCAATCCCGAACGGTCGTACACGGTCACCACCTCGACCCCGTCGGGCAGGCCCGCCTGCAGATCGGCCAGACGCGCCTTTACGCCATCGATGGTGGCCCGGGCATTCTCGCCGGAACGCATGACCACGATGCCCCCGACCACTTCCCCTTCGCCATTCAGCTCCGCTATACCGCGGCGCATCTGCGGGCCGACACGGATATCGGCCACGTCCTCGAGCAAGAGTGGTGTTCCCTGATCATTCAGTCCCAGGGGAATCGCGGCCACGTCCTCCACGCTCTGCAGGTAGCCGGTGGCCCGCACCATGTACTCCGCCTCGGCCATCTCCACCACCGAAGCCCCCACCTCCTGGTTGCCGCGCTGGATGGCGGTCTGGATGTGGGACAGGGGAATGCCGAAGGCGCGCAGTTTTTCCGGGCGCACCACCACCTGGTACTGCTTGACCATGCCCCCGAGTGGCGCCACCTCGGCCACTCCCGGCACCGTCTGCAACTCGTACTTGAGGAACCAGTCCTGCAGGCTGCGCAGCTCACTCAGGTCGTGCTGGCCACTGCGGTCGACCAGGGCATAGAGATAGACCCAGCCCACCCCCGTGGCATCGGGGCCCAGCTGCGGCCGGGCGCTGGCGGGCAGGTTCGGGGCCACCTGGGACAGGTACTCCAGTACCCGGGAGCGGGCCCAGTAGGCATCCGTATCGTCGTCGAAAATCACGTAGACGTAGGAATCCCCGAAGAAGGAATAGCCGCGCACGGTGACGGCGCCGGGCACCGACAACATCGCCGTGGTCAGGGGATAGGTCACCTGGTCCTGTACCACCTGGGGTGCCTGCCCGGGGTAGCTGGTCTTGATGATGACCTGGACGTCCGAGAGATCGGGAATCGCGTCCACCGGCGTGTGCTTCATCGACCAGGTGCCCACCCCCGCCAGGATCAGGGTGGCGAGCAGGACAAAGAAGCGGTTGTGAATGGACCAGCGAATCAAGGCTTCGATCATTGTCCCGCGCCTCCCGCGTGATGCTGGTGGTGGCCCTGCCCCGCGGCTTCGCCATCGTCGTGGGGCCCGCCGCCGTCAACATGCCCGGTGTGATCATCCTGACCGCCGGCTTCCATGCGCTGCAGATCCGCGCGCTTGCTGGATTCCGAATCGATCAGGAACTGGGCCGAAGTGACCACGCGCTGTCCGGGACGCAGCCCCTCGAGAATCTCCACCTGCCGTTCCCCGACGCGGCCCGCTTCTACCGACACCGAGCGGAAGCGGCCCTCCCCCAGAGCCAGCACCACGCGACTGTCGTCACCGGTGCGGATCAGCGCCTCCCGCGGCACCAGCGGCCGCGCGGGGGTCGGCGCGCTCTCGATCTGCAACCGGGCATACATGCCCGGCTTTAACGCGCCGTCCGGGTTGTCGACCGGCACGCGTACGCGCACCGTGCGTGTGGTCTCGTTCAGGGAGGGGTACACATAGCCCACCTCGGCGGTCCATTCCCGCCCGGGCAGGTAGTCGAGGCTCATGCGCACCCGGTCACCCGGCTGGACCAGCGCTGCCTGACGCTCGAAGACCTCGCCGACCACCCAGACCCGCGTCAGATCACCCAGGGTCATCAGGCTCATGCCGGGGCCCACGAACATGCCCTCGCGCACCGCCAGGTTGTCCACCACACCGGTCTGGGGGGCGGCAATTGTCACCGTCTGCCTGACCTTGCGCTCCCGCCGCAGGCGATCCACCTCGGCCTCGGGCACCTGCAGGGCCCGGAGCCGAGCCAGCGCGGCCTCGATCAATTGCGCGTTGTCGCGCTTCAGCGCAAGCAGCAACTCCTCCTGGGCATTGACCAGGGTCGGCGAATACAGACTGTAGAGCGGCTGGCCCCGGTTGACCGGGTCGCCATCGGCCGTCACGTGCAGGGTCTCGACCCAGCCTTCCACTCTGGGGTGAATATGCACCAGCTGGCTCTGGTCGTACTGCACATGTCCCACGGTCACAATGCGCGCGGGCAGCTGGCCCTGCTCAACCCGCACCGTCCGCACCCCGAGATTGTTGATGACCGCCGGAGAAACCCGCACGGTGCCAGCTGCCTCGGCGGGCGCGTCGGAGGTCTCGGCGTAGACCGGGACCAGATCCATGCCCATCGGCGACTTGCCCGGCCCGTCGCGCCGGTAGCTGGGATCCATAGGCGCCACCCAGTAGAGCGGCTCACGCTCGCCGGCGGTGGCTTGCCCGCGTTCGTTGTCAGTTGCGGTCAGGAGCCAGACGCCCGCCGCTCCGAGCAGAGCGCCGAGGACGACCGCAGCCAGTATTCGGGTATGCGAGGTCACGTTGATTCTCCTTGACGGTTAGGGGCAGCGCCGGGCTGACCGGAGCCTGCTCCCGCCAGCAGATAGTTGATGCGGGCAACGGTCTTCTGTCGCTCCACGGCGATGGCCAGGGCCTCGATACGCGCATTCATTTCAGCGATGCGCGCACGCACCGCCTCGGCAAAATCGCCGTCGTCATGGTTGTAGGCCGTGAGTGCCGCCTCCGCCTGATCGGACATCTGTGGCAACAACCGATCGGCGTAGAGCGCGCTGCGCTCTTCGAGCCGGACCAGCTCGGATTTCAGCGAAGCCAGCTCCGACACCAGACGGCGGCTCAGCAGCTGTCTCTCGGTGCGCATCGCCTCACCGCGGCTGACGGCGGCCTGCAGGCGCCGGTCCTGGCGCTTGGCCGTGAACAGGGGCAGTTCCAGCGTCACGCCCAGGGAGAACAAGTCAGCACGCTCCCGTCCCAGGGCGTCCTCGTCGCGGTAGCCGTACTGGGCAGTGAGGCCCCATTCGGGACGGTACTGTTGCTGCGCCAGCGCCACGTCGGTCTCGGTCGCCGCGATTTGCAGGTCCATCGCGCGCAACAGCGGGTGCCCGCGGACCTGCTCATAGCGCGCCTGATTCGCGGCCTCGACGGGCAGTGGCCGGACGGGCGCCAGAACCGGCATTTCATCCGGCAGCCGACGCTGAGCCTCCGCCCCCAACCATTCACCCAGGCGGCGCCGGGCGCCCTCCTCCGCTTGTCGCAGACCCACCAGCCGGTCCTCCAGGCGCGTGAGCTCCAGCTGCGCGCGGATCAGGTCCTGTTGGCGCGTACGACCCTGGGCCGAGGCATAGCTGGCTTCTGCCGCATCCACCAGGTGCTCGAACAGACCCTGGCTGGTCTCGATGATGCGGCTGCTCGCCTGGGCTCGAAAGATATCCAGCCAGAGTGTGCTCACCGTCATCCTTACCTGGGCGCGGCGACAGCCTCCTCGGCCAGGGCGTTCTCGGTATGTCGGCTGCCGGGCAGCCAGGGGTCACTCGACACGGCGAGTGCCACCGCGGTGTCCAGACCGAGACGCTCGCCGGTGCCCGGCGCCGCGCTCGCAAATGGGAAGGCGACTAAGAAAAACAGGCCCCACAACGCCGGGAGCCGTCGATTTTGAATGCACTGCATCTCGCTGTTCCTGCAGAATTGGTTGCGCGTGGGTGCCATGCACGCACGCACCAGTCACGCCTTTGGCGAAAGGCCAAAGGGCGTATTCGGAGCGGCCGGGAAAACCGGGCTGGAATCAGCTGATGGGCGGTCAGAGAAACGAGTAAGGCGGGGCGGGAGGCAGGGCCTGGCTGGCTGCCACGGACGGCGTGAACAGTGACTGCGCGGACACAGACAGGACAGCCGGTAGCGCAAACGGTGTCAGCAGACAACCGTCTGACATACAGGCCTGCCCGGCGGCGCTGCTGGCGCAGCAGGCACCCTGCTCCGGACCGGCGGTTGCTGCGCCGGTATCAGTGGACGCATCGTGACAGGGTGAACTCTGCGTCTCTGTCACATGATCCACAGCGACACTGTCTGTGCTCTGCGGCACCACGTGACACGGCCACGCCCCCGCCACTGCTGTGCGGCACAACAGTACGAGTATCAGGACCAATAGAACCGTGGGCTTCAAACGCATGCCGGAGGACGTCACTACAGTGGCGGGCGATGAACCGAGTATAGCATGCCGTCGCCGCGCAATATGAGGGGGTTCACAAGCCATGTTTGTCATACGGTTTACAGCGTGAACATAATAGGCCAACAGGCGCTGGCCAAGGAGAGAAAAATGACAAGGGATAACGGACGCTCACCCCTCACATCTGCGCGCGCGGCAAGCCTTACCGCCGCAACACTCGCCCCCCTGCTCTGCCTGCCGGTCCCGGCACGCTGGAGGAGGTCATAGTCACCGCCCAGAAGCGGGAGCAGAACCTGCAGGATGTGCCGGTCGCCGTCTCCCAGTTCAGCGGGGAAGCGCTGCAGCGATCCGGCGTACAGGACCTGTTCCAGTTGCAAACCAGCGCACCCAGTCTGATCGTCAATCAGGAACAGAGCGCCTCCAACACGGCCTTCGGCATTCGCGGTGTTTTCACCAGCTCCCAGAATCTCGGGCTGGAATCCTCGGTCGGACTCTATGTGGATGGCGTCTACCGCGCCCGCCAGGGTTCAATGATCAACAACATGGTGGATATCCAGAGCATCGAGATTTTGCGTGGACCGCAGGGCACGCTTTTCGGTCGCAACACACCCGCCGGCGCAGTGCAGATCAACAGCGTCGCACCCGACCACGACAACAGCGGTTTTCTCGAACTCACGGCGGGGAACTACAACCTGTGGAACGCCAACGGCGCCGCCTCCTTCTCGGCCATCGAAGACGAGCTGGCCTTCCGGGCCACGGGCTTCGTGATGCAGCGCGACGGCTATGTGGACAATGTTGGCCTGGATGCCGACGACCTGGTCAACGACCGCGACCGCTGGGGGCTTCGCCTGCAGTCACTGTACACGCCCAACGACAGGCTGACGGCCCGGCTAATCATCGACCGCTCGGAGACCGACGAGATCTGCTGTGCCTCCGGCACCTGGAAGAACAACCTGGTGGCCCAGGACCTGCCACCCGGAAGCCCACCGAAAACCGGTTCGGACGTGCGCATACTCGAGCTCGGCGGCATTGTCCTGGACCAGGATGATTTCTATGACTACCGCGTCTCAACCAGCTTCGCCCCGACCTCCAGCAACCGGGACGAGGGTGTTTCGCTGCAACTCGACTGGGAGGCCACACACTTCCTGCTGACCAGCATCACCAGTTGGCGCAGCTTCGATTCCCTGGATGAACTCGACATCGACTTTTCCAATGTCGACGGTATCCGCCGCAGCGTTGACGCCCAGCAGAACCAACTGTCCCAGGAGCTTCGCATCAGCGACAGCGGCGAGCGACTCAGCTATGTCGCAGGCCTTTACTACTTCGAACAGGACATCGACTCCCGAACACGCTACCTGATCGGTGAAGACCTGACCTACCTGGTGGGCGCCTTTGGCGAAGCTTTCCCCAGCGGAACCGGTGCACTGGATGTCGGCAGCCAGGAGCACTCGAGCTATGCAGCCTTCGGACAGATTGACTACGAGCTCTCCAGGGACTGGGTACTGACCGCCGGGCTGCGCTGGACCCGAGAAGACAAGGATCTCGCCAACACCTTCACCGAAGACGCTTCGGCAACTCTGGACTTCAGCTCCCCGGGCTGGGGTTTCTGGCTCTTCCCTCCCCTCGCGCCGCGGGAAAATGTCGACGAAACGCTCGAAGACGAGAAAACCACCGGCACACTCAAGCTGTCCTGGTACGCGAGCCCCGAGACCCTGCTATATGCCTCATACGGCACCGGCTACAAGTCGGGCGGCATGAATACCGACCGGGTAAATCAAGCGCTGGATATCATCTTTGCGCCGGAAACCTCTGAATCCTTTGAGCTCGGTCTGAAAACTGAGTTTCCGGCGCAGGCCCTGCGCCTCAACCTGGCACTGCATGCCACGACCACCGACGACTTGCAGACTGTCTCTTTCCAGGGAGCCGGTTTTGCGCTGCAGAATGCCGGGGTCGCGGAAACCTGGGGCGGCGAACTGGACCTGTCCTGGCAACCCACCGGGTCGCTGCGCCTCGGCGCCGCCTATGCCTATACCCATGGCGAGTACAAGGATTTCGAAGCGGGCTCCTGCTGGGTCGGAACACCCTGGCATACCGACCAGCCCGACCCGGGGGCCAATGGCGACGGCTCCTGCGATCGCAGTGGCGGCATGCTGTCCAGCAACCCGGAGCACGCCCTGTCCCTGAACGCCGAGCAATCCCTGGCCCTGACGGACACGCTGCGGGCGAGCCTGTTCCTGGAGTACCGCTTCACCGACGAGCGCATGACCGACCTGAACAACGATCCCGAGAAACTGGATGGCTCCTACAACCTGCTGAACCTCCGCGCCAATCTGCACTTCCTGACCCCGGACATACTGCTGACAGTGTGGGGACGCAATATCCTCGAGGCCGAATACACCCACACCATCGCCGACACCGTAGCCCAGACCGGTAACTATATTGCCTCCTACAACGAGCCCCTGATGTGGGGCATTACCGTGAGAAAGGGTTTCTAGGCTGCCGCATGAGTGAACTGTCCCCCGAACACACACAGATTCCCCTGCAGTCCGGGCGGGGTCGACTGAACCCCGCCGCAGTGGGCTGGTCGCGCCACCCGCAACACGACTGTCGCCTGAAGGGCAACTGGCTGCGGCGAAAACGCTGGAATTACTGGGCTTTTACCTGTGACGACCTGCTGTTCTCCGTCACCGTGGCAGACCTGGACTACGCCGGCCTGGCTTTCGTCTACCTCGCGGACACCGGCAGCGGCAGGCTGGTGGAAAAAACCGTCACTACCGCGCTGGGCAGAGGCTGCTCGCTCTCGAGCGCGGTCTCCGGCAACGCTGCCTTTCACCATCGCGCCCTGAACATTCTCATGACATCCGAGCCAGGAGAAAAAGGCGGCAAGCAGGTGCAATTCGCCATCGATATTCCCGACTTCGGGGGGCAGCCACTCACGGGACGCCTGTCGGTAGACTACCCCCCGGGCCACGAGACCCTCAACGTCGTGGTGCCCTGGTCCGAGCGGCACTATCAGTTCACTGCCAAGCACAATACGCTGCCCGCTGAAGGCAACATTCGCGTCGGCCAGACGGAATACCGATTCGAGGGACCCGAATCCTTCGCCTGCCTGGACCTGGGGCGCGGAGTCTGGCCCTACCGCTCATGCTGGAACTGGGGCGCCGCCTCCGGGCGACAGGCCGGACATATCGTCGGCCTCAACCTGGGTGGCCAGTGGACCGACGGCACCGGCGCGACGGAGAACGCGCTGTGCATTGACGGCCGACTCAGCAAGATAGATGACACCCTGTGCTGGCACTACAGCCCAAGCGACTACCACAAACCCTGGCGTATCACGGGGGGCGGGGAACAGGGCACCGCCGGTGTCGACCTGGTTTTCACCCCGTGCATGGAACGCGTGGCCAGCTCCAATCTGTTGATCGTGCGCTCGGAGGTGCACCAGATGCTGGGGCACTACTCCGGCGAGATCAGGGATGACAAGGGCAATTACCATCCGATTGACGGGCTGTTTGGCTGGGCCGAGGACCACAGCGCAGCATGGTAGGATGCTCAGACCGGCACAGCCCCGGGGATTGGGGCGGCCATACAGCTTTTGCGGGCAGGTAACAGGCAATGACGGATCACGAACAGAAACTCCAGGAGCATATCCAGAAACTGGTGAGGGCGGGCGTCTTTCGCGACGAGATGCATGCTGCCGAAAGCATCATCACCTGGCTTCAGTCACTGGAACGGGACTTCGTGCAGCAACAGATGCAACAGGAAGACGCCTGAAAAAAGCGGTAGTGGGCCGCACCATCGCGGCCCCAATTGCAGAGCATTGACCAGGAGGTATCATTGCACCCGACAATTCGGACCATCGTATTAGCCGCGGGCTTTGGCACTCTGGTGTCGACCAGTGGCTGCGTCAACACACCCGCTCCGAAAACCGACAAGCCAGAAAAAACGGACTGCTCAGCCGAGTTGCTTTCGGGCCGCTACCTTGCCTCCGGTTCATTGATCGACGCACCAGCGAGCCAAGACAGCTCATCCGCCTACATGCAAGGCTATTTTATCTTCGACGCCGCGGGCCAGGTCGAGGTGGTTCGAGGCCTCAGCTCCAGCAATGGAAACAACATCGGCTGGGAAGGCAAGGGCAACTACAGTATCAACGCTGACTGCTCGGGTGAGATGAGCTTGTCTGCGAAAGTTGGAGGTGGCATCGATATCAAGATGAACTTCAACCTCCTGGTCCGCAAGGCCGGGACGTCGACGGTCATCGAGTCAATTTTCGTCGTGCATCCGGGAAAGACCAGCGGGCGGCTCACGCTTCACCAAGCCAGTCGGTAACCCCGATTCGGCCGGTCGGGTACCACTCGGCCCGGCCACCTACCAATGCACGCCCCGCAACACCCCGGCAAACACCCGCTGGGCCAGCTCCAGCCGCGAACGCGGCGCACCGCCCTCATCGAGTGCCGCGGCCTCCTCCTCGCTCAGGCCCCGCGCCGCGGCGGAGTCCGGAAACAACTCGTAGGCCTGGCTGAGGAGCGCCTCGCTCAAGCCCGGCAAGGTCGCCTGGGCCACGGCCCCCGCCACCCCGAGGCCGGTGGACAGCCGCTTGGGGCGCTCGACAATGGCCTTCATCACCAGGTCGCGCGCCTGCTCGGGAGACAGGGTGGGGAACGCCCGGTAGAGGCTGGTCGGCGCAATCATCGGCGTGCGCACGAGGGGCATGTGGATGGTGGTGAAGTCGATGTTGCTGCGGGCGTACTCCGGCGCCGCGCAGAGACTGAAGGCATCCAGCGCCGCCTTGGAGGCGACATAGGCGGAGAAGCGCGGCGGACTGGTCAGCACGCCGATGGAGGAGATATTGATGATCTGGCCGCTGTGCTGTGTCTCCATCGTGGGCAGGAAGCCCAGGATCAGTCGCAGGGCACCGAAGTAGTTGAGCTGCATGGTGCGCTCGAAATCGTGGAAGCGATCGTAGCTGTAGCGCACCGAACGGCGAATGGAGCGCCCCGCGTTGTTGATCAGGATATCCACCCGGTCGTGGTCATCCAGGATATGCCGGACCAGGTCATCGCAGGCCCGCAGGTCGGCGACATCGCAGGTATAGGCCTGGGCCTCGCCGCCAAAAGCGTGAATCTCCTCAAGGGTATCTTCCAGCTTCTCCAGGCTGCGCGCCACCAGCAGTACCCGGGCGTCGGCCTGGGCCAGGCGCAGGGCGCACTCCCGGCCGATGCCCGAACTGGCGCCGGTGACCACCACCACCTTGCCCTGCGCCCGCCGCCGCAGCGCAGCGAGGCTGGTTTTGCCCACCAGGCGGCTGAACAGCCCGTCCAGCTGACGGCGACGATCCGGGGCCCCCTGGCGCAGGTAGTGCTTCCAGTAGTCCCAGAGCACCGGCGCGTAACTCTCGAAGGGCGGACACTGGATACCCGCCGGCTCCAGCAGGGCGCGGGTCTTGCGGGAATCGAACTCCGTGGGGTAGTTGAGATAGCGCATGACCTGCGGCGGAATCCCCATGCGCGCCAGCATCTTTTCCCCCAACTGCCGCACCGGCCCCAGCCGCGAGAGCCCCTCTTCGGCCCACTTCGAGGCGCCGTCCAGTAGCGAGGCATCCAGGGCGGTCAGCCGCGGCCCGTGGGCGGCGCGCATCAGCACCCGAAGAACGTCCCCCACGCGGATGCCGGCGGGGTCGGTGATGTGGAAGCATTCCCGGTCGTGGTCGGGCAGGTGGGCCAGGTGGTCGATAGCGGCGACCACGTAGTCCACGGGGACGATATTCAGCAGCCCCGCCTTGTGCATCAGAAGAGGGAAGCCCTCGGGGACGCGATCGCTGAGCGTGTTCAGGGCCTCGAAGAAGTAGTAGGGGCCATCAATCTTGTCCATCTCGCCGCTGCGGGAATCCCCCACCACCATGCCCGGCCGGTAAATACGCCAGGGCACCCCGCGGGAGCGGCGTACCAGACCCTCGGATTCGTGCTTGGTGCGGAAGTAGGGATGCTCCAGGCCGGTGGCTTCCTCGAACATGTCCTCGCTGAAGACGCCCTCGTAGAGGCCGGCCGCGGCGATCGAGCTGACCTGATGAAAACAGTCAACCTTGAGAGCACGGGCAAGGGCCAGGGCCTGCCGAGTGCCTTCCACGTTGCTCAGGTGCTGACTCTCCGCGTCGGCCTGCAAATCGTAGATGGCGGCGAGATGAAAGAAATGAGCGATCTGCCCCTGGTGCCCGCGCACCCAGGCGGGCTTGACGCCCAAGCGCGTACGGGTGAGATCGCCGGCTACCGCAATCACCTGCTCGGGGGCCGCACCCCAGATACCGCGGAGGGCTTCCACGCGCTCCAGTGAGGCCGGACGCACCAGCAAAAAGACCCGCCCGCCACGATCCAGCAGACGCGGCACCAGGAAACGACCGATAAAGCCGGTTCCACCGGTCACGAAATAATCCATGGCGGCACCCTCTTCTGATTCTTGTTCAGGCACCTTACTGGCAAAGCCCGCACTTGTCACCGGGGTCACCCGGCGCCGCAAGCGCGACAAAAACCGGACAGCTAGAGACGCTTCAGAGGGCCAGACCCGCCAGCCCGCAGACCAGCACCACCAGCCAGGGCGGCAGCTTCCAGGCCATCAACGCCAGCAGCGCGAGCAGGGCCAGGGCAAAGTCACCGGGACCGCGAATCGCGCTGGTCCACACCGGGTCGTAAAAAGCGGCGAGCAGCAGGCCGACCACCGCGGCATTCACCCCGAGCAGCGCCGACTGGATACCCCGATGGCGGCGCAGGCTCTCCCAGAACGGCAGGGCCCCCGCGACCAGCAGGAAGGACGGCAGGAAGATGGCCACCAGGCAGAGCAGCCCACCGGCCCAGGCGCTGGGAGCCTGCTGCATGGCGGCCCCCAGAAACGCCGCGAAGGTGAACAGGGGGCCGGGCACGGCCTGGGCCGCACCGTAGCCGGCGAGAAAGGTATCGCCGCCCACCCAGCCATTGGGCACCACCTCCGCCTGCAGCAGTGGCAGCACCACATGTCCGCCGCCGAATACCAGCGCTCCCGCACGATAGAAGGCATCCACCAGGGCCAGTGCCTGCACCGGCCAGAGCAAAACGAGGACCGGCAGCAAGCCGAGCAAGAGGACAAACAGGCCCAGACACAGGGCAGCGCTGCGCCGGCCCGGCGTAAAGGGCAGGCGTTCATGCCGGTCATCAACCGGGACACGCAGAAACGCCCGCCCCGCCACAGCACCGAACACAATGACTCCCACCTGCCCCCACACCCCCGGCAGGGCGAGTGCCCCACAGGCCGCGAACGCCATCAGGGTCAGGCGCGGTGGGTCGGGGCAAAGGTTCCGGGCCATGCCCCAGAGGGCCTGCGCCACCACCGCCACAGCCACCACCTTGAGCCCCTGCAGCGCCCCGGTCGGCAGGCTGTCACTCCAGCGGGTCACTCCGAGGGCAAACAGGATCAGCAACAGTGCCGATGGCAGGGTAAAGCCCAGCCAGGCCGCCAGGGCGCCGCGATAGCCGCAGCGGGACAGGCCCAGGGCCAGCCCGACCTGACTGCTCGCGGGGCCGGGCAGGAACTGGCACAGGGCGACCAGGTCGGCGTAGGCGCGCTCGCCAAGCCAGCCGCGGCGCACCACGAATTCCTCGCGGAAGTAGCCGAGGTGGGCGATGGGACCACCGAAGGACGTCAAGCCCAGACGCAGGAAAATCACCAGTGTGTGCCAGAAGCCGGACCGGGTATCGGCCGACCCTGTCGCGCGCTGTTCGCTCATCGGACGCTCGCACCCGCAGAAACCGGCAAGATGGTATCACCCACTTGTGACAGGTGTATGTCCGGGCCCGGAATCAGATCACCCAGTTGCGCACCGGGTCACCGCGCTTCTCGTCCTCCATCTCCATCACCTGCTGAACCGCGTGGTGGTGGGACAGAAAGACCTTGCCGGTCAGCTCCTCCAGGAAATGGGTGTGGGCCAGGACGTCCATCACCGGCCCCTTGACCTCCGACAGGTGCAGCGTGATTTCACGCTCCGCCAGCTGCCGGTTGATCGATTCCAGGGCCTCCAGCGCGCTCAGGTCGATCTCGTTCACCGCCGTGCACATCAGGATCACGTGACGGGTCTCGGGGTATTTTTCAAGAATGCCGTAAAGGCGCGACTCCACGAAACTCGCATTGGCAAAGTACAGGCTCTCGTCAATGCGCAGGGAGAGGATATCGCTGCGGGTAATCACCTGGTGCCGCTCGACGTTGCGGAAGTGGCCGGTCCCCGGCACCTCGCCCACCACCGCCATGTGCGGGCGCGAGGTCTTGTAGAGGTGCAGCGCCAGCGAGACCAGGACACCGCAAGCCACTCCGGTTTCCACCCCCAGCAGCAGGGTGACCCCAATGGTGATGGCCACGGCGGCAAAATCGGAGAGGCCGTAGTCCCAGCTGCGTTTCAGGATGCCCAGGTCGACCAGCGACAGCACCGCGACAATGATGGTGGCGGCCAGGGTCGCCTTCGGCAGCCAGGCCAGCCAGGGAGTAAAGAACAGCGCCACCAGGGCGATGCCCAGGGCGGTAAAGGCTCCGGCCGCAGGCGTGGCGGCACCGGCGTCGAAGTTGACGATGGAGCGCGAGAACCCCCCGGTGACCGGAAAGCCGCCACTAACCCCGGACGCCACGTTCGCCGCACCGAGCCCAATCAGCTCCTGGTCCGGCGCGATGCGTTCCCGGCGACGCGCGGCCAGGGTATGACCAACCGAAACTGACTCGACGAAACCGATAATGGAGATCAGAAGTGCCGAGAGCAGCAGCTCGCTCCATAGCGGCGGAATGCTGGAGGGCAATGTAAAGCCCGGCAGGCCCGCGGGAATCTCGCCCACCAGCGCCACGCCACGTGCCCCCAGGTCCAACCACCAGGCCAGCAGGCTGGTCACGATCACGGCCAGTACCGGCCCCGTGCGCGCCAGGGTACTCGCCGCCCGCTGGCTCAAACCGGTGCGCTGCAGCAGTGGCTGCAGACCGCTGCGCGACCAGAACAGGAAAGCCAGCGCCCCGCCCCCGATCAGCAGTGTCGGCCAGTGCAGGGCGCGCCACTGGGACAGCAGGCTGCCCAGCAGGTGCCACAGGTTGTCACCGCTGCCGCGCACGCCCAGCACATGGCCCAGCTGACTGACCGCGATGATGATCCCGGAGGCGGTGATAAAGCCCGCGATCACCGGGTGTGAAAGGAAACTGGCGAGAAAACCCATGCGCAGCACCCCGAACAGCAACAACATGCCCCCGGACAACAGTGCCAGCAGAACCGCCGCCTCGATGTAGGCTACGCTGCCGGCCTCGGCCACCGGCGCCACGGCGGAGGCGGTCATCAGCGAGACTACTGCCACCGGCCCCACGGACAGCGAGGTACTGGTCCCGAACAGCGCATAGGCCACCAGTGGCAGCATGCTCGCGTAGAGCCCGGTCTCCATCGGCAGCCCTGCCAGCAGGGCATAGGCCAGGGATTGGGGGATCAGCATGATGGTGACGATGACCGCCGCCAGCAGGTCGCTGACCAGGGTGTCGCGGTTATAGCGCCGCCCCCATTCGAGTATTGGCAGATAGCGTTTCCATCGTCCCTGCAAAGCTCAGTCCTCGCCGATTACCGGCTTCACCATCCACTCCCGTCCCCGCAGCATCGCCTTCCAGTACAGGGGCGGCAGCAGGCGTTCCTTGAGGTACCAGGCCAGCCGGCTGGGCTTGCGACCATCCAGCAGCCAGGCGGGGAAACTGGGCAGCAACTTGCCGCCGTAGCCGAACTCCGCCAACACGATCTTGCCCCGCTCTACGGTCAGGGGGCAAGAACCATAACCATTGTAGTGTGCCACTCCCGGCGCCAGTCCGGCATCCGCCAGCAGGTTGTTGGCGACGATGGGCGCCTGCATGCGTGCGGCGGCCGCCGTCTTGGCGTTGGGCGCATTCATCACATCACCCAGCGCCCAGATATTGTCATAGCGGGTATGCCGCAGGGTGGTCTGGTCGACATCCACCCAGCCGGCGGCGTCCGCCAGGGGACTGCTGCGCACAAAGTCCGGCGCGGTCTGCGGCGGCACCACATGGATCATGTCGAAGTGACGCTGCACCTCGTGGGTGTTGCCCTCGGCATCGGTGTGTTCGAACCAGGCGCTGCGGGCATCCCCGTCGATGCGCACCAGCCGATGCTGGAAGTTCAGCTGGGCGCCGTAACGCTCGACGTACTGCATCAGTGCCGGCACGTAGTCCTTGACGCCAAACAGCACCGCACCAGCATTGTAGAATTCGACATCAATGTTCTGAAGCCGGCCCTGCCGCTGCCAGTAATCGGCGGAAAGATACATCGCCTTCTGCGGCGCCCCGGCACACTTGATCGGCATCGGTGGCTGGGTAAACAGGGCCTTCCCCCGTTCCAGGGACTGCACCAGACGCCAGGTGTAGGGGGCCAGGTCGTAGCGGTAGTTGGAGGTCACACCATTGCGGCCCAGGGTGTCCACCAGGCCAGGAATCGCTTCCCAGTCGAGCTTGAGGCCCGCGGCCACGACCAGACGCCGGTAGCGAATCACCCGACAGCCCTCCAGCACCACCGCATTGCGCTCGGGATCGAAGAAGGCCACCGCGGCCTTGACCCAGTCGACCCCGTGGGGGATCAGCGAGCCCAGGGTGCGCGCGGTAACTTCCGGCGAAAAGATACCGGCGCCGACAAAGGTCCAGCCGGGCTGGTAGTAGTGTACGTCGGCGGGATCAATGATGGCCACGGACTGGCTGCGGTCGCGGGCGAGCACGCTGGAGGCCACGGAAACACCACCGGCCCCCGCCCCCACGATCAGCACATCGTAGCTGGCGAGTACCAGGCCATCGCCGGAGGCACTTTCACCGGCGGTGACCCGGGCCACCACACCGCTCATGTCATAGCCGGCGGCACGACCGCGACGGATGATCTCGGTCGGCGCCAGGCCCGCCCGCGCCTTGGCCAGGGCCCACAGCGTGGTGGAGCGCATGCCGCTGCGGCACCAGGCGTGCACCCGGCCCTCGAGCCCGTCCAGCAGCTGGCCAAAAGCCTCGGCTTCCTCGTCGGAGACCCGGCCGGCCACGACCGGCAGATGGTGCACGTCGAGCCCGGCCGCTTCCGCGGCGCGCTGCAGCTCGGCAAAACTCGGTTGGTCGCTCCCCTCGCCGTCGGGACGGTTGCAGATCAGGTGGCGCACACCGGCGTCGGCGAGAACGGGAATATCATCGGGACGGATCTGCGCCGACACACTCAGTTGATCATCCAGTTGCTTGATGTCCATGTTCGCTCCTCTGCTCACAGGGCGTTGATCGGCAGCTTCAGGTAGACCGTGCCGTTGTCATCGGCCTCCGGCAGGTGGCCCGCGCGCATATTCACCTGCAGTGACGGCAGGATCAGGCGCGGCATGCCCAGGGTGGCATCGCGGGCCTCGCGCATGCGCACGAAGTCGTCCTCGCTGATCCCGTCGTGGACATGGATGTTGTTCTCGCGCTCCGAAGCCACCGTGGTTTCATACTCCAGCTCGCGGCCGTCCGGCTGGTAGTCGTGGCACATGAACAGGCGGGTGGCGCCCGGCAGTTCGAGCACCCGGCGAATCGAGCGATAGAGCACACGGGCGTCGCCACCGGGAAAATCGGCACGCGCGGTGCCGCCATCCGGCATGAACAGGGTGTCGCCGACAAAGGCCGCATCGCCCATGACATGCACCATGCAGGCCGGTGTGTGGCCCGGGGTATGCAGCGCCTGGCAGCGCATCCCGCCGACATGATATTCATCGCCATCGGCAAACAGGCGGTCGAACTGGCTGCCGTCGCGGGCGAATTCGGTGCCGGCGTTGAAGATCTTGCCGAAGGTTGCCTGCACCGTGACGATGTGCTCGCCAATCCCCAGCTTGCCGCCCAGGGCCTCCTGGATGTAGGGCGCGGCGGAGAGGTGGTCGGCGTGAACATGGGTCTCGATCAACCACTCCACCTCGAGCTTGTGCTCGCGCACATAGGCAATGATGCGGTCGGCCCCGGTAAAGCTGATGCGTCCGGCGGCGTAGTCGATGTCCATCACCGAATCCACCACCGCGCAGGCGCGCGAACCGGGATCGCGCACCACATAGGAAAAGGTATTGGTGTCCTCATCGAAGAAGGGCACCACCTCGGGTTTGACATCGAGATCGACGTTGATTTTCGGAGTCTGTGACATGGCGATATCCTCGCGGTTGTTCAATCGGAATTTGTCCCGGTTCTGCCGGCCCTTGCGCCGCTCACTCGTAGGAGAGCTCGGTGGCCTTGCCGTGGAAGACCCGGTACACATACACGGTGTAGAAAAGGATGACCGGCAGCGTGATCACCACACCGACCAGCACAAACTGCAGTGACTTGACCGACGCCGCGGCCTCCCAGATATCCAGCCGGCCGATCACCACATCGGGGAACACGCTGTAGGCCAGACCGAGGGTGGCGAGCACGCAGATCAGCACGGTCGCCACGAACAGCAACCAGCCCCGCCCGCGACGGATCAGCTCCGGCTGTCGCAGCAGCACGGCAATCACCGCCAGGCAGATGGCCGAGGCCAGGGGAATCGGCGCCAGCAGCAAAATGTTGGGGAAGGTGAACCACTTGCCGGCAATCACCGGGCTGACCACCGGCGTTGCGATACTGACCAGCAGCAGGCACAGCGCCATCGGCCACACCGCTATGCGTGCCCAGTGAATCGCCCGCTCCAGCAGCGCCCCCTCGGTTTTCATCATCAACCAGCCGGCACCCAGCAAGAGGTAGAGCGCCGGCAGGGTAATCGCGATCAGCGCACTGAAGGCCAGACCCAGGGGCCCGCCCTGCAAGCCGGTCACCCAGGCGCCCAGCATCCAGCCCTGTGCCGCGGCTGCCACCAGGGAGCCGACGAAGAAGGCGCGATTCCACAACTGGCGGCGGTGGTCGCCTGCCTTGACCCGCAGGTCAAAGGCCACCCCGCGCAGGATCAGCCCCATCAACATCAGCGTCACCGGAAGATAAAGCTGCGTGAGAATGATCCCGTGGGCCTCGGGAAAGGCAATCAGCAGGACGCCGACACCGAGCACGATCCAGGTCTCGTTGGCATCCCAGAAGGGGCCGATGGAAGCAACCATGACATCCTTCTCGGCCTCCTCTGCCAGCGGCATGAGCATGCCCACGCCGAGGTCGTAGCCATCCAGCACGACGTAGATGAGCAGGGCCAGGCCCATGATCAGCATATAGATAACCGGCAACCAGTACGCCATGATCAGGCCTCCTGTACAGTGGCGGGCTGCGGGGACAAGCCCAGCGATGCCGCGGGTTTCAGGGACATCTGCCGCAGTGCGCCGATATAGGCGGCCAGCAGCAGCGCGTAGAGCAGGACATAGCCGAACAGGGTCCCCGCGAGGGTGGCCGAGGCGTGATCCGCCGCCACCTCGGCGACGCTGAGGACGTCCTGGACGATCCAGGGCTGGCGACCAATCTCGGTGACGTACCAGCCCGCCAGTACCGCCACCCAGCCGGAGAAGGTCATCCAGGACAGCGCGCGCAACAGCGCCGGAGACGGCGCCCGACCACCCCGGGTCTGCCAGCTGCCCCACCAGGCCACCAGCAGCATCAGCACGCCAACCCCCAGCATGACCCGGAAGGACCAGAACACCATGGGTACCGGCGGATGCAGCCCCTCGAAGTCATTCAGGCCACGTACTTCCCCCTCCAGCTCGTGGGTCAGGATCAGGCTGGCAGCGTAGGGAATCTCCAGGGCAAAGTGATTGCGGCGCTCACTGGCATCGGGCCAGCCCACCAGGGTGAAAGGCGCTCCCGCCTGCGTCTCCCAGATCGCTTCCATCGCCGCCACCTTGGCCGGCTGGTGTTCCAGGGTATTCAGACCGTGAAAGTCACCCACCAGGACCTGCAGCGGGGCGCCCACGGCGGCCAGCAGCAGGCCGGTGCGCAGCACGCGGCGCGTACCCGGGCCGCCGACGCCGCGGCGCAAGCGCCAGGCACTGACACCGGCAATCAGGAAGGCACAGGTGAGCAGCGAGGCCAGCAGCATGTGCACCAGTCGATAGGGGAAGGAGGGATTGAAGATGACCGCCCACCAGCTCTCCACCATCACCACGCCGTCCTCCAGGTAATAACCGGTCGGGGTCTGCATCCAGGAGTTGAGGCTGAGAATCCAGAACGCAGACAGCGTGGTACCCACCGCCACCAGCAAGGTCGCGATCAGGTGCATCCGCGGGGAGACCCGGTTGCGACCAAACAGCATGATGCCGAGGAAGGACGCCTCCAGGAAAAAAGCGGTGAGCACTTCGTAGCCCAGCAGCGGGCCGGCGACATTGCCGGCTCGCTCCATGAAGCCGGGCCAGTTGGTGCCGAACTGGAAGCTCATGGTGATGCCCGAGACCACACCCATGGCGAAGGTCAGTGCGAACACCTTGACCCAGAAGGTGTAGGCCTGGTCCCACAAGGCCTCCCCCCCGCGCCAGGCGCGCCAGCGGAAATAGAACAGCACCCAGGCCAGGCCGATGGTGATCGCCGGAAACAGGATGTGAAAGCTGATGTTGGTGGCGAACTGTATGCGTGCAAGCAAAACCGGATCCACGGTAAACACACCTCTCTGAGCGATCTGGGCCGTCGCCGGAGCAACGGCAGCGTCACATCGGTATTAGCACAGGGCGTGCCACCTTGCAGCGCAGCCCGGCGATACGGGACTGACGTGGGCACAGAGCCGGCCGACCTCTTCCTCCACGCGGGATTTTTTGACATTATTGGCAATAATTTTGCCAGGAATGACAATGCCGCCCCTGATCGCCAGTGACACCGACCGCTCTGTCGCCCGCATGCTCGAGGGCCACGATTGCCCCGCCATCCTGGTGGACCCCGAGTACCGTATCCTCGCCACCAATGAGGCCTACCGGGACGCTTTCGGCGACATCCCCCCGGACCAGGACGAAGCACTCTGCTACCGGGTCTCCCACGGCTACCGCGTCCCCTGCGACCAGGCCGGGGAAAGCTGCCCCTTGGCGGCAGCCCGGGAGAGCGGCCGCAAGGAGCGCGTACTGCACGTGCACCTGACCCCCGAGGGTCGCCAGCATGTCGACGTGGAAATGCTGCCGATCCTCGACGCCGAGGGTCGGCTGCGCTACTTCGTCGAGCTGTTGAAGCCGGTCAGCATCGCCAGCGCCGAAACCTCCGCCGACCAGATGGTGGGGCGCAGCCCGGCGTTTAACGAGATGCTCGACCTGATCAACCTGGTGGCCGGTCACGACACCTCGGTACTGCTGCTCGGGGAGTCGGGTACCGGCAAGGAGCTGGCTGCGCGCGCTATCCACGCAGCCAGCCCCCGCAGCACCCGCAACCTGGTCACGGTGGAGTGCGCCGGACTGACCGAGACCCTGTTCGAGAGCGAGCTCTTCGGTCATGTCCGCGGGGCCTTCACCGGCGCCACCCAGAACAAGCCGGGGCTACTGGAAGCGGCCCAGGGCGGCACGCTGTTCCTGGACGAGATCGGCGACGTGCCCCTGGGCATGCAGGTGAAACTGCTGCGACTGCTGGAAACCGGCACCTGGCGGGCGGTGGGCAGCACCGCCCTGCGCAGCGCCGACTTCCGCCTGGTCTGCGCCACCCACAAGGACCTGCCGGCGATGGTCGAGCAGGGCGCGTTCCGTCGCGACCTGTTCTATCGCATCAATGCCTTCCCCATTCGCCTGCCCGCCCTGCGGGAGCGTCGCGCGGATCTGCCGCTGCTGGCCCACTCCATTCTTGGCAAGCTGGCTCGCGGGCGCCGGGTCCACCTGACCGAATCCGCAGTGCGGCGATTACAGGATGAGCCCTTCCCCGGAAACATCCGCGAGCTGCGCAACCTGCTGGAGCGCGCGCTGATCTTCGCCCACGGCAACGTCATCGACCACCACGTCATCGCCCGCAGCCTGGCGGGCCTCGCGACCTGCTCCCTTCCACAAACGGCCTCGCCGCCCGGGCAAACGGGCAGCGACACAGACGCCGCAGCCAACGCTGACCGCTGGACCGACCTGCGAACCCACGAACAGGAATACCTGCGCGCACTGCTGTCTCACTGCGCGGGGGACAAGGCGCGGGCGGCGGAAATCGCCGGCATCAGTTTGCGCAGCCTCTACCGCAAGCTGGAGTGAACTCGCCCAAAGGCCCTGTCGACCTGCTCCCCCGACGTTTCCCTGCTATGGTGTGTTCAGACGCACCTGACATTTTCCCGGGAGGCAAGCAATGAAAGCATCGGACCTGATGGTGAGGGCCCTGGAAGCCGAGGGTGTCGAATACATCTTCGGCATTCCCGGCGAGGAAAACCTCGATCTGCTGGAGTCATTGCGGCAGTCCAGCATCCAGCTGATCCTGACCCGTCACGAGCAGGGCGCGGGCTTCATGGCCGCCACCTACGGTCGCCTCACCGGCAAGGTCGGCGTATGTCTGTCCACCCTGGGCCCCGGCGCCACCAACCTGGTGACCCCCGCTGCCTACGCCCAGCTCGGCGCCATGCCGATCCTGATGATCACCGGGCAGAAACCGATCAAGACCAGCAAGCAGGGACGCTTCCAGGTGATCGACGCCGTGGACATGATGCGGCCGCTGACCAAGTTCACCTGCCAGATCGTCAGTGGCGACCGCATCCCCTCGGTGGTGCGCGAGGCTTTCCGCCTCGCCTCGGAAGAGCGCCCCGGCGCCGTGCACATCGAACTGCCCGAGGACATCGCCGCCGAGGACACCTCGGCGCCCCTGATTCCCGCCAGCACCGTGCGCCGCCCGATCGCCGAGTACAAGGCAATCAATGCGGCGGTGTCGATGATCGAACAGGCGGACCGCCCGGTGCTGGTGATCGGCGCCGGCGCCAACCGCAAGCTGACCTGCAAGATGCTGCGGGAGTTCGTGGACAAAACCGGCATCCCCTTCATCACCACCCAGATGGGCAAGGGGGTACTCGACGAGCACGGCGAGGCCTTCCTCGGCAACACCGCCCTGTCGGATAACGACTTCATTCACCGCGCCCTGAGCCACGCCGACCTGATCCTCAACGTCGGCCATGACGTGGTGGAGAAACCACCCTTCTTCATGCGCCCCGACGGCGCCAGGGTGGTTCATATCAACTTCCAGTCGGCCCAGGTGGACCCGGTCTACTTCCCCCAGCTGGAAGTGGTCGGCGACATCGCCAACAGCATCTGGCAGATCAAGGAGCAGACCACCACCCAGTCCCACTGGGACTTCTCCTTTTTCCGCAAGGTTCACGCCGCCTACGTCGAGCACCGCCGGGAGCTGGAGGACGACCAGCGCTTCCCGATGCTGCCGGAGCGCCTGGTCAAGGACCTGCGGCGCGCCCTGCCCCGCGACGGCATCGTCACCCTGGACAACGGGGTCTACAAGATCTGGTTCGCCCGCAACTTCCCGGCGGCTTTCCCCAACTCACTGCTGCTGGACAACGCCCTGGCCACCATGGGCGCCGGGCTGCCCTCGGCCATGGCGGCGAAAATGGTCTATCCCGACCGGGCGGTGGTATCGGTGTGCGGGGATGGCGGCTTCATGATGAACAGCCAGGAAATGGAGACGGCCGTGCGGCTGGGCCTGCACATCGTCGTGATCATCCTGCGTGACGACGCCTACGGCATGATCAAGTGGAAGCAGTCGAACATGCACTTCGACAACTTCGGCCTGGATTACGGGAATCCGGATTTTGTGGAGTACGCCCGGGCCTACGGCGCCCGCGGCTGGCGGGTGGGGGCCACCGAGGAGTTGCAACCGCTGATCCGCAGCTGCCTGGAAGAGCCCGCAGTCCACCTGATCGATGTGCCGGTGGACTACAGTCTCAATGACCAGACCCTGAACGTGACCATCCGGGAGCAGGCCCGGGCGCTGGAGGAATAGCCCGCGCGGGACTTCAGTCGATCGCGACCAGCTCGATGTTGAAGGTCAGGTCCTGGCCCGCCAGCGGGTGGTTGGCATCCAGGGTGACGCTCTCGTCGCTGAGCTCGGTAACGACCACCGGTACTGCCTGGCCGTCCGCTGTCTGCATCTGCAGGCGGGTGCCCAGCTCCAGGGGAATGTCGGCGGGGATCTGGTCCCGGGGAATTGACTGGCGGGCCTCATCCATGGGCTGGCCGTAGGCCTCGTCGGCAGGCACTTCCACCTGCTTCTTCTCGCCCACGGTCATGCCCGGGAGGGCCTTGTCCAGGCCGGGGATGATCTGGCCCGAGCCGACTTCGAACTGCAGGGGGTCGCGCCCCTCGCTGCTGTCGAAGACGGAACCGTCGGCCAGGGTGCCGGTGTAGTGAATGCTGACGTTGTCGCCGGATTTGACTGCGCTCATGTAACGCTCCTGAGGTGTGCGGGTGAATGGGAAACCACGCAATTCGGCAGCGCAGTAACTCGCGAGCCGCCCAGTGTACCGGCTCGGGCCCGGCGATGAAACCGGGAAGGGAGCCGGCATGCCGGCGTCGCGCGCTCGCACACGCCGTCGCGACCTTGTCCTCACCAGGGGCCGGCAGGCCCTTGACAAGGAAAAATTTTCACCCACCCGGACACCATATCTTGTATTCATGGCGGCACTTGGCCCAAGATATGCGCAATCAAGCCACCAGCCTCAGCGACCCGCATCATGTCCATAGAATCCCTGCAAAAGCGCCACCACGAGAGTCACATCGACCTCCACCTGCAACCGGCCTCGGAAGATATCTGGGACCGCAAGTACCGCCTCAAGGACAAGCGCGGCAACCCGGTGGATGCCGATATTGACGGTACCTATCAGCGGGTGGCCCGCGCCCTGGCTGAAGTCGAGGCCACCGAAGCCCTGCGCGACAAATGGTACGAGCGCTTCCTCTGGGCCCTGCGCAACGGCGCCATCCCGGCGGGTCGCATCATCTCCAATGCCGGGGCCCTGGAGCACAAGCCAGCCACCTCGACCATCAACTGCACCGTTTCGGGGATAATTCCGGACTCCATGCAGGGCATCCTCGAGCGCAACCTGGAGGCCGGCCTGACCCTGAAGGCGGGCTGTGGCATCGGCTACGAGTTCTCCACCCTGCGTCCGCGGGGCGCCTATGTCTCCGGCGCCGGCGCCTACACCTCGGGGCCGCTGTCCTTCATGGATATCTTCGACAAGATGTGCTTCACCGTGTCCTCCGCCGGCGGCCGCCGGGGTGCACAGATGGGCACCTTCGACATCAGTCACCCGGACGTGGCGGACTTTATCCGGGCCAAGCGCGAGGACGGCCGCCTGCGCCAGTTCAACCTGTCCCTGCTGATCACCGACGAGTTCATGCAGGCGGTCGAGGAGGACGCCGAGTGGCCCCTCAGCTTCCCGGTCACCGAAAAGGAAGTCGAGGACGGGCAGATCGATCTCAATGACCCGGCACAGATCCTCTGGCGTGATGTGCCCGCCGGCAACAAGTACGTACGCGACAGCGAGGGCCGCGCGGCCTGCCGCATCTTCCGCACGGTGCAGGCGCGCAAGCTGTGGAATGTCATCATGACCTCCACCTACGACTACGCAGAACCGGGCTTCATCCTCATCGACCGTGTCAACGACCTCAACAACAACTGGTTCTGCGAGAACATCCGCGCGACCAATCCCTGTGTAACCGGCGACACCTGGGTACAAACCGACCAGGGCCCACAACAGGTTGCCCAGCTGGTGGGCACGCCCTTCCTTGCCCGTGTCGACGGCGTGGATCATGCCACCGGCCCGGAGGGTTTCTTCAAGACTGCGACCAAGCCGGTAATACGGCTCGCGACCCGCCAGGGTCACGCCCTTCGCCTGACTGACGATCACCGGGTGCGCAAAGTCACCCGGCAAACGCGCTGGCGCGTCGAAACCGAGTGGTGTGAAGCCGGCCAGCTGCAGCCGGGTGACAAGGTCCTGCTGAACAATCACCGCAACAATGCAGAGTGGCGAGGCAAGCACACATTTGAAGAAGGCTACCTCGCTGGTCTGCTGATCGGCGATGGCACACTGAAAAACGATAAAGCCGTACTCTCTGTGTGGGCTGAACCCGCCGTGGCCAATGGCAGTGCCGTTTCGGGCGTCAAGGGTGTGATGGACGCTGCCTTGCGTGCGGCCCGGACGCTGCCGCATCGCGCTGACTTTGCCGGCTGGCAGACAATTGCCGGGCGCAACGAATATCGCCTCGCCACCGGCGCGCTCCGCAGCCTCGCACTCGAACTCGGTATGGCGCCGGGGCGCAAGGAGATCACTCCCAGGGCGGAAGCCACCTCAAGCGATTTCCATCGCGGCCTGCTGCGAGGCTTGTTCGATGCGGATGGCTCCGTTCAGGGCAGCCAGGAAAAGGGCGTCAGTGTGCGCCTCGCGCAGTCCAATATCGACACCCTGGAAACAGCGCAGCGCATGCTCCTACGCCTGGGTATCAACAGCACTATCTATCGTGATCGGCGCGCCGCTGGCGAAACGCTGCTTCCTGACGGCAAAGGAGGCATGAAAGCCTACGAAACGGCGGCCCAGCACGAGCTGCTTGTCACGGGAGACAACCTTCGCGCATTCGCAGAGCGCGTCGGCTTTGCCGATACCGACAAGCAAAACCGCCTCCAGCAAGCGCTGGGCTCCTACAAGCGCGGCCTCAACCGCGAGCGCTTTGTCGCCGAGGTGGAAAGCCTCACAGCCGCCGGCACCGAGGATGTGTTTGACGTACAGGTGCCCGGCATCAATACCTTCGACGCTAACGGGCTGCACGCTCACAATTGCGGCGAGCAGCCTCTCCCCCCCTACGGCAGCTGCCTGCTGGGCTCGATCAATCTGACCCGCTTCGTGCTCGACCCCTTCACCGACCGGGCCCGTTTCGACTGGGACAGCTACCGGGAGGTGGCCTCCATCTTCACCCGCATGCTGGACAACGTGGTGGAAATCAACGGCCTGCCGCTGGAAGAGCAGCGCCACGAAATCCTCAGCAAGCGCCGCCACGGCATGGGCTTCCTGGGCCTGGGCTCGACCCTGAACATGCTCTGCCTGCGCTACGGCAGCCCCGCCTCCCTGGAACTCACAGAGCAGGTCAGCCGCGAGCTGGCCCTGGCGGGCTGGCGCACCGGCCTGGAACTGGCGCGGGAGAAAGGCCCGGCGCCGATCATGCAGGAGGAGTTCGAGATCACACCGGCCATGCTGCGGCTGCGGCCCGAACTGGCGGAGGACGGCTACCAGGTGGGCGACACCCTGCCCGGGCGCGTCCTGCACGCCCGCTACAGCCGCTATATGCAGCAGATTGCGGAGCTGGACCCGGATCTGGTGGCACAGCTGGCCGAGGAAGGCTGCCGCTTCACCCACCACTCGTCGATCGCCCCGACCGGGACCATCTCCCTGTCCCTGGCCAACAACGCCAGCAACGGCATCGAGCCCAGCTTTGCCCATCACTATTCCCGCAACGTGATCCGCGAGGGCAAGAAGAGCAAGGAGAAGGTGGACGTATTCTCCTACGAGCTGCTCGCCTACCGGGAGCTGGTCAACGCCCACGCCATGCCCTACTCGGACAACCCCGGGGAGCAACTGCCGGACTACTTCGTCACCGCCGACGACATCAAGCCGATCCAGCACGTCGACGTGCAGGCCGCGGCGCAGAAATGGGTCGACTCCTCGATCTCCAAGACCATCAACGTGCCCACCGACTTTGCCTTTGACGAGTTCAAGGACATCTACCTCTACGCCTGGCAAAACGGCCTCAAGGGCTGCACCACCTTCCGCTTCAACCCGGAGGCTTTCCAGGGCGTGCTGGTCAAGGAAAAAGACCTGGAGAACACCACCTACCAGTTCACCCTGGAAGATGGCAGCAAAGTGGAACTCAAGGGCAATGAAAAAGTGGAATACGACGGCGAGGAGCACACCGCCGCCAACCTCTTCGACGCCCTGAAAGAAGGCTACTACGGGAAGTTCTGAACATGACTGTAAAACTGGACAAGAAAATCGTCAGCTACAAGGTGCTCACACCGGAAGCGCGGGCAGAGGCCGAAGCGGCCAACAGTACGACCCCGGAGAGCCTGGAACTGGCCGTACAGCAGATGGACGAGAACGTCGATCGCCCCGAGACGCTGCACGGCACCACCTACAAGATCAAGACACCGCTCTCGGATCACGCGCTGTACATCACCATCAACGACATCGTGCTCAACCCGGGCACCGACCACGAGCAGCGGCGCCCCTTCGAGGTGTTCATCAACTCCAAGAACATGGACCACTTCCAGTGGGTGGTTGCCCTGACCCGGGTGCTCTCCGCCGTGTTCCGCAAGGGGGGCGATTGCACCTTCCTGGTGGAGGAAATGAAGGCCGTGTTTGACCCCAAGGGGGGCTACTTCAAGCGCGGCGGCAAGTTCATGCCTTCGCTGGTGGCAGAAATCGGCGAGTGCCTGGAAACTCACATGAAGAGTATCGGTCTGATAGAGGCACCGGAACTTCCCGAGCACCAGCGCCGTATTCTCGAACAGAAGCGGGCGGAGTATGAATCGCGCCAGAGCAAGGGCAAAAGCAAGGACGAGGGCGGCCAGGGAGGCTTCCCCGAGGGCGCCCAGCTCTGCGGCAAATGCATGACCCAGGCCATGATCCTCATGGACGGTTGCATGACCTGCCTCAACTGCGGCGACTCCAAGTGCGGGTAGTCTACACTACGGGTAAATGAGCCACGGAGACTGTCATGCAAGCCAACCCCGATGACCAGCTGACTCGCCACAACAAGAGCGGCGGACTGCCGATCAGGGCTCTTGTCCTGGGGGCAGCCGCACTCGCGGTGCTGGCGGCCCTGTTCTGGCCCAGGCAGAACGACGCTCCTCCCGAGGCGGAGACTGTCGCTACCCCCGACACGGCGGCAGCGCCCGCGGCATTGCCCCCGGCCGAGGACATTCCCAAGCCGACCGCCCCGGCACAGCCGGTCGAGGCGGAGGCCCCAGCGGAAAGCCCCGCCGAGCCTGAGGCCGAGCCCCTGCCGCCGCTGGAGGAAAGCGACCCGGTGCTGCGCGATTCACTGCAGGAGGTGGGCGCCACGAGCGGGCTGTTCGAGCCACTGCAGGAAAAGGAAAACCTGGTTTCGACACTCGGGGCGCTGGTGGACGGCAGCAGTCGCGGCGTCATCATGCGCAAACTGCTTCCGGTTGAGGCGCCCGAAGCGCCCTTCCCGGTCATGCAGACCGACGATGGCCTGACCATCATGGACCCCTCGGGCTACCAGCGCTATAACCCCTACGCCCTGGCCATCGCCGGCCTGGACACGGAAGCCATGGCGGCACAGTTCCACCGCCTGCGCCCCCTGTTCGAGGCGGGCTGGCAGCAGCTGGGCCTGGCACCCGAGGACTTTGACAATGCGGTCATCCGCACCCTCGACCGCATCCTGGCGACACCGGAGCTGGAGGGGCCAGTGGCCCTGGAGCAGGAAGCCGTGATGTACACCTACGCCGATCCTGAGCTCGAGGCGCTGACGCCGCTGCAAAAACAGTTGCTGCGGATGGGACCGGCCAACCTGCGCTTGATCAAGGCCCAGGCCCGGGAGCTGCGCGAAGCGCTGCTGGGAGCCAACAGCCCGACATGAGTGCATCCGGCCTGGCGCCCCTCTCCCTGCTGGAGGTGGGGCGTGTCAATCGTGACGGCGACGTCGCTTCGGCACTTGCCTGCGCCCGGGAGACGGCCCAGCGCGCGGAAGCGGTGGGCTTCAATCGCGTGTGGGTGGCGGAACATCACAATATTCCGGGCATCGCCAGTGCAGCGACGTCCCTGGTGATCAATCACATTGCCGCCGGCACCCGTCACATTCGCGTCGGTGCCGGCGGCATCATGCTGCCCAACCACTCGCCACTGGTGATTGCCGAGCAGTTCGGCACGCTGGAGGCCCTGCATCCCGGCCGCATAGACCTCGGGCTCGGCCGCGCCCCGGGCACCGACGGGCAGACCCTGCGCGCATTGCGCCGCAATCATGCCGCCGCCGAGCGTTTTCCCCAGGATGTGCTGGAGCTGCAGGCCCTGCTCGCGCCGCCGCAGCCCAACCAGGCCATCGTGGCGGTGCCGGGTGCTGGCACTGAAGTCCCCCTGTGGATCCTCGGCTCGAGCACCTTTGGCGCCATGCTGGCCGGGGAGCTGGGGCTGCCCTATGCCTTTGCCTCGCATTTCGCACCCCAGCAACTGCACGCCGCCCTGTCCGTCTACCGCCAGCGCTTCAAGCCCTCCCGGCAACTTCAGCGCCCGCACTGCATGGTCGGTGTCAATATCATTGCAGCCGACAGCGATGAACAGGCGCAATTTCTCGCCAGCAGCCAGCGCATGGGCTACACCAACCTGTTCCGCGGCAGCCGCCTCCTCAGCCAGCCGCCAGTCGACAACATCGACGAATTCTGGACACCCGCCGAAAAGGCCAGCGTGATGGCCATGCTGGAACGCTCCATTATCGGCTCCCCCGGCACCGTGCGCCGGGGCGTGGAGGCCCTGCTGGAGGAAACCGGGGCCGACGAGTTGATGGTGGTTTCCGACGTCTACCATCAGTCGGACCGGCTGCGCTCCTGCGAGCTGATTGCCGAGGCAACCGGGTTGCAACCCCAGGCTGCCTGATACCAGGCAGCCCACCGGGGATCGACAATTGTCCGCCGAGCCGGGACAATGCCGGCCCCGGGGGCCGGGCACCCGCCCGCCATGGCCAAAACGTCACTCACGAGGTTCACCTATGTTGCTTCCGGCTATTGCCGTCCTGATCGGTCTTGTCGTCCTGATCTGGAGTGCCGACCGGTTTGTCGAGGGCGCCGCGGACACCGCGGCCATCCTGGGTGTTCCGCCGCTGCTGATCGGCATGGTGATCATCGGCTTCGGCACCTCGGCACCGGAACTGGTGGTCTCCGCACTGGCCTCGAGCGAAGGCAACCCGGGTATCGCGCTGGGAAACGCCTACGGCTCCAACATCAGCAACATCGCGCTGATCCTCGGGACCACCGCCGTGATCGCCCCTATCGTGGTGCAGTCGCAGATCGTCCGGCGCGAACTCCCGGTACTCATTGGTGCTACCCTCATCGCCGTCTGGCAACTCGCCGATGGCGCGATCACCCGCCTGGAGGGCATCATCCTGCTGGTCGTTTTCGCCGGCATCATGGGGCTTGCCATCTGGCATGGGCTCCGGCAACCGGACGACGTCCTGGCCCAGGAAGTGACAGCGGAAATGAGCACGCACCAGAACAAGCTGGGGCCCGCTCTATTCTGGCTGCTGCTGGGGCTGTTGCTGCTGATTGCCAGCTCCCGCGCCCTGGTCTGGGGCTCGGTGGAAATCGCCCAGGGACTGGGTGTCAGCGACCTGATCATCGGCCTCACCATCGTCGCCATCGGCACTTCACTGCCGGAGCTGGCCTCCTCCATTGCCGCCTGCCGCAAGGGTGAAAACGATATTGCCCTGGGCAACGTGATCGGCTCCAACCTGTTCAATACCCTGGCCGTGGTGGGGATCGCCGGCACCATCCACCCCATGACCGTGGAGCCGGAAGTGTTGACCCGGGATGCTGCTGTCATGGGCGCGCTGACCTTGTTGATACTCGGCCTCAGCTACCGGCGCGAAGGGCACGGCCAGATAGGGCGTCTGGCCGGCGTGTTTCTGCTCGCCTGCTTCCTCGGCTACAACGCCTACCTGGTATCAACCGTGCTCCTCTGAGGCCCGGGTCAACAAGGGCTCGATCACCTCGGCCGCTTGCGGCCGGCTGTACAGATAGCCCTGGTAGGCATCGCAACCGTGCTCGCGCAGGAAGGCCAGTTGCTGCTCGGTTTCCACACCTTCGGCGACGGTCTTGAAGCCGAGCCCCCGCGCCACACCGATAATGGCCAACACGATGGCCTGGTCCTCGGGGTCGTCGGCCAGGCCATCGACAAAAGACTTGTCGATCTTCAACTTGCTGACCGGATAGCGCTTCAGATAGCTCAGGGATGAATAGCCGGTACCGAAGTCATCGATCGACAGGGTCAGACCCATGTCGTGCAAGCGCGTCAGGGTGTTCAGGGTCGCGCTGCTGTGCACCATGGCTATACGCTCGGTGAGCTCCAGGTCCAGACACTCGGGGGCCACCCAGTACTCTTTCAGCAGGGCTGCCACCTGATCGCAGAAATCCGTGCGATAGAAGCGGGTGGCGGAGACATTCACCGAGACCGTGGGAATGCGGAAACCGGCGGCGCGCCAGGCCGCCTGCTGGGCCAGGGCGGTTCGCATCACCCAGGCGTCCAGCTCCGAGATCAGGCCGCTTTCCTCTGCCACGGGGATAAAACGGGACGGGGGAATGTAGCCGGATTCGGGGTGACGCCAGCGCAGCAGGGCCTCAAGCCCCAGCAGCTCGCCGCTGTGGATATCCACCTGGGGCTGATAGTGCAGCTCGAGCTGGCCGAGCGCCATGGCGTCGCGCAACTCGGTTTCCAGACGCAGGGCCCGGGTGGCCTGGTCGCGCATGCTGGAGGTAAACAGGGCGAAGGTATTGCGTCCAGCATGCTTGGCTTCAAACAGCGCCGCGTCCGCCGCCTGATTGAGCTCGTCGAAATTGCTGCCATGCTGGGGGAAACAGGCGACGCCAATACTGGCCGTCAAGGTAAAGCGCTGACCGCGCAGCTCCAGGGGCCTGGCGACCTCGCGCAGCAGATGCCGCGCCAGCCGCTCCGCCTCCAGGGTTCCCGCCCCCGGCACCAGGACAAAGAACTCGTCGCCGCCACTGCGACACAGGCTGGCACTCAGGTGCAAGCGCTCCAGCAGGCGCTTGGCCAGGCCCTGTATCACCTGGTCCCCCATGTCCAGGCCCAGGGAGTCGTTGACGTTCTTGAAGCGGTCGAGGTCAATGCACAGCAGCGTCAGTGGCTGACCGCTGGCAGCGGCCTGGGCCAGTGCCTGGCGCGCTCGCTCCCGCAACAGGGACATGTTGGGCAGACCGGTGAGCGCATCGTAGTGAGTAAGGAAATCGATCTGCTCGCGGTTGCGCTTGTGCTCGGTGATATCCGTGGAGATCCCGCAGAGAGCATAGATACTGCCGTCCTCCCGGCGCATGGGCAATTTGACCGACCAGAATACCCGCGGGCCCTCCTCACCCTTGACCGTATCCACCTCCTCCAGTTCCAGGGTCTCCCCGTCTTCCAGCACGCGGCGGTCGTTCTCCCGCAGCCGCTTCACGGTCGCTGCGTCAAAGAAGGCCTCATCGGTCTGCCCCACCACATCCCCGGAACCCACACCCCACAGGTCTTTCACCTGCTGGTTGGCATAGAGGTAGCGCCCCCCGGTGTCCTTGAGATAGATGCAGGCACCGACGTTCTCCAGAATCGTCGACAGTCGGGCCTCGCTCTCCCGCAGCGCCGCCTGTATATGCGCCCGCTCCGTTTCGCGGTCAAAATTGTCCAGGGCAAAGCCGATATCCGTGCTCATCTCCGCCAGCAGGCGGGTGGCGTGGTCGTCAAAAGCACCCGCCTTGCGGTGATAGACGTTGAGCACGGCATGCGGGCGCCCTCCCCGCAGAATCGGAAAGGCCGCCGCGGATTTCCAGCCTGCCTCGCGCACACGCCGGTGCCACGGCTGCGTGGAGGACACGTCGAAATAGTCGTTGACCACAACCGGGCGACTTTCCCGCACCGCGGTACCGCAAGGTCCGCGACCACTGGGCAGCTCGGCATCGACGCTGATGTCCACCCCGGCCAGGTAATCCTGCGTGTCGCCCCACGCGGCCGCCGGCTCGACCCGGCCGCTGACTGGATTCAGTCTGCCCACCCAGGCCATGTCCATACCGCCGTAGTCCACGGCCATGCGACAGACCAAGGGGAACAGATCCTGCTCGTGCCCCATGCGCACAATGGCCTGGTTGACCTCGCTCAGGGCGTGGTAGAGGTCTTCCAGGCGCAGGGCTCGACGCGCGGAGCGGTCCCGGCTGCGGGCGATCACAAAGACCAGCAGCGCACCCGCCAGGCTCAGCAACAAGCCCGATGCCATCACCATCCGGGACGGGGGCAGCACCCCCAAGCTGGCACGGAAACCCCCGGTGGCACAGGCCTCAAGCATCCAGGTGCGCCCTCCGATGGAGAGATCGTAGCGATGGGACAAGGAGGCCGGCTGGCCAGCGGCGGGATGCGTGTCGTGGATCATGGGGGCGCTGCCTTCACCCGGAACCCCGTCATAGAGACGCAACCTGACTGCCGGATCCAACTCCGCCGCAAGACCGGCAAAGAAATCTTCCACCCGCAGCGGCACATCCACCCAACCCAACAAACGCTGCCGGCGCTCCGCGACCGAGGGGGGAACGGCGCCGCCCCGATACACGGGCAGGTACATGACAAAGGCCTTGGCAGGTTTATTAACGTCCTGGATCAGCGTCGTCGGCTCGGAGATGTGCATTTCGCCGCTGTCCCGGGCTGCCAGGGCAGCCGTGCGCGCACCGCTGTTGGAGAGAACATCAAAACCAATGGCGTGGCGATTATCTGTATCGAGGGGATAAATGTAGGTAATGGGTGCCAGGTGCTCGGCGCCCGTATCCGGGTAGATCCGGTGCTCGCCCGCGACCTCATAGTGCAGGCGCGCAAGGTACCTGGGCACCTCCTCACGCGACAGCCAGGGCACCCAGCCCACCGCGCGCAGGGCCGACAGGTCCGTATGCAGACGCAGCGAGCGCACGTAATTCAGATATTCCTTAAAGGAGACCGAACTGGAGCCCTGGAAGAAGCCCTGCAGCCCGCGCATGACAGCCTTGTAGACGCCGAACTCCCGCTGGATCAAGGCAGCAGCGCGATCCGCACTGGCCCGAAAGGCCTGCTGCAGGGCGGCCTCCTCGCGATCCCGAACCACGTCCTGATAAATCAGGGTAACCGCCACTCCGGCGGACAAAACCGCCAGGGCCAGCACCCCGGGCAGGGCCAACAGCCTCAGGTGCCTGAACACTTGAGCGAACATGGCAATAGTGGCGCACTCCCGATGACGACCGCCGCGCCGGTTCACTGATACGCCGACCCGGCCCCTCTACTGCAGAATCCTAGCAATTACCGCAGCCCCGGTGTGGATTATTTTTGAGAAATGTCATCTTGCTTTACGCGGGAGGCACGCAAACGGTTTAACGCACCGGGACCCGCCCGCCCACGGTGTCAGGGGCGATACCCGAAGGGCTCACCGTGGCGATAGACCCGGCACCCCCGAAACAGCCGGTCATCCCGGCATACCCGGGCAATCACCCGGACAAAGCGCAATATTCACCTTTATTGGTTCATTTTTTTGAACTATTTTCCCTGACAAGGGTAAAGGTTGGTCGCAGTCCGGTCGCTGGGGATACACTGCAGATGAGGTCGGTTAGCACAACCCACCCTCGAATGCCAGCACAGAGTGCTGCAGAGTAGACACGGACCCGCCTCCGGTCACCGGTTGGCGATAATAATTAGATGGAGTCTCACTATGTCGAAGACCTTGCCCACCCCGATTGCCGCTGCCTTGATGGCTGCGACTGCCCTGCCCGTTTCCGTCCCGGTATTTGCCCAGGCCGGCGCCCTGGAGGAAGTCGTGGTGACCGCACAGCGGCGGGAAACCCTGCTGCAGGACACCCCCATCGCAGTGACCGCCTTCAGCGCGGAAAAAATCGCCGATCTCGGCGTCTACGATGTCACCGATCTCGGTGGCTATGTTCCCAACACCAATATCCAGAAGCAGCCCTCCTCCAACTCCAACATGTCCATCTATATTCGCGGTGTGGGCAGTGGCGAGACCTCGCTGATGGTGGACCCGAAAACCAGCTTCTACCTGGATGGGGTCTACATGAGCAAGACGGTCGGCGCGGTCTTCGATATCGTCGACCTGCAGGCCGTGGAAGTGTTGCGGGGGCCCCAGGGCACCCTGTTCGGCCGCAACAGCACCGGGGGTGCCGTCAACGTCACCACGGTCAAACCCAGCGGGGAACTGGGCGGGCGTCTGGAAGCCAGCCTGGGCAATGACGGTTATCGACGCCTCGCGGGATCGATCGACCTGCCCAAATTTGCCGACCTGCTGTCGGTCAAACTGTCCGCGGCCAAGATGGAGTATGACGGCTGGGCCACCAACGACTTCCCGGGGGCGGAGCCGGATCTCGCCAGTGAGGACAACACCTCCTTCCGCGTGGCTTTCCGCTTCGAGCCAATGGACGGCCTGACCATCGACTACGCCTACGACGACACCGACAACGAGGGCGTTCCCACGCCCTTCCAGATCAGCAAGGTCAAGGACAGCCTGTTCGACGGCTTCACCCGCTCGGATGTGCCCTTCACCACGCTCGGCGGCCCACTCTACCAGCAGATGGCAGCCACGGTGGGCAATCCCAAGGACCGCCGGGAAAACTACACTCTGGACGGCTCCACCAAGGAATGGCTGGAAGTCCAGGGGCACAACCTGACGGTGGCCTGGGAGCTCGACCCCGTTACCGTGAAGTACATCTATGCCAACCGGGAGACCGAGTCCGGGTATGGGTCAACCGACCTGGACGGCGGCGCTCACGTCGCCCCGGATTTGTTTTACGGCGGCGGCCAGCCGGTGCCCTTCCCCGGTTTCCACGCCGGTATCCCCGAGGGCTGGATCGACCTGGAAACCCATGAGCTGCAGTTCATCGGCGACGCCATGGATGACCGCCTGCAGTACACCCTGGGCTTCTACTACTACGAGGAAGAGGTCTACCAGGACAACCCGCAGACCTTCGGCCTGCCGATCCAGTTCCTCCTCGGCAGCGCCCTGGACCAGGCCTACTTTGACGCCGGCTTCTGCCAGCAGATCCCGGGGGTCGGCCCCTTCTGCCAGGGCAGCCAGCGACTGCCGCTGCCCTTCCCCTTCCCCGGTGCCGACCCCAACATGAACGGCTTCGTGGATTTCATCTACGGGCAGAAAACCGAGTCGACCGCGGCCTATGGCCAGTTCACCTATTCTCTGACCAACGACCTCGACCTGACCGCGGGCATCCGCTACACCGAGGACGAGCGGGATGCCTTCCTTTTCAATGAAAGTCTCGGCCACAGCAGCTTCGACGACCGGCTGTTCAACGACGACAAGTGGGACAACATCAGCTACCTGCTGACCCTGAACTATGCCCTGACCCAGGACGCCCGGCTCTATTTCACCCACTCCACCGGCTTCAACAGCGGCGGCTTCAACTCGCGGGCTTCCACGCTGACGGCCTGGGAAGAGGCGGTGGACGAGGAGACCATCGACGCCTTTGAAGTGGGCCTGAAATCCGACTGGTGGGATCGTCGCTTGCGGGTCAATGCCGCGGCTTTCTACAACAACTACAAGGACATGCAGCTGGCGGTATTCGAAGCGGGCAGCGGCGGTGCCTCAAGCCGGATCGTCAACGCCGGCGAAGCCACCTACATGGGCCTGGAACTGGAGGTGATCGCCCTGCTGACGCAAGGCCTGACCGCCGAGTTCAGCTACGGCTACATGGACTCCGAATTCGACGAGTACAACGCCCGCAACCCCGCCACCAACCAGATCGAGGACATCTCCGACATCACCACGGTGACCCGGGCGCCGGAGAACACCGCCTCGCTGGGCCTGCAGTACACCTTCCAGCCCACCGACCTCGGCGCGCTCTCGGCACGGGTGGACTTCGCCTACACCGATGGCTATACCTTCCACCCCTTCCTGAACACCTTCGACAGTGCTGACAGCAGGACCCTGGTCAACGCACGGCTCACGCTGGATGACCTGTCGATTGGGAATGACAGCTCCCTGCGGCTGTCCGCCTGGGTGAAAAACCTCACCGACGAGGAGTACCGGGAGTGGGGCATCGACTTCGGCAGCCTCGGCTTTGCCGGCAACACCTATGGTCGCCCGCGCACATTCGGTATCGACGCGGTCTACAACTTCTAGCTCCTGCTCCCGTCCCGGCCACACGGCCGGGACGCCCTCCTGTCACAAACTGTCACGCCCCCGCAATGGGGGCGTCACCATGCTGCAACAACGCCGGAGAATCATAGAAGTCGCCTGCGGGACGTCCGGGAGCCAATCTCCCCGGCCGGAGACCCGCCGGTCACATCACCGATGGCTCTCACGGGGTATACCAGCATGAACATCAACGACGACGGTATCAGCAACGACTCGAAAAACCGCACATTCCAGAGCGTTCTGGAAGTCTTCTCCTCCCGGCGCGAGGTGGTCAAGGGCGGCCTGACCCTGGCAGCAGGGACCTTCTTCGCCAGCTCAGCACTGGCGGCCAAGGGTGGCAAGAAAGGGCCCAACGCACCCACTGGCCAGAACCGGCAAAACGGTCTGATCAATTTCACCCCTGTGCCGGTTGCCGAAGGCAGCGGCCCGGTGCCCAGCATCTCCGAAGACTACCAGTACCAGGTCATCATCCCCTGGGGCGAGGCTCTGAAGTCGGGCATCCCCAGCTACGAAGGTGAAACGGACCGCTCGGCACTGGCCTACCAGGAGCAGCAGGTAGGTATCGGCCACGATGGCATGTGGTTCTTCCCTTTCCGGCGCAGCAACAGCCGAGGCCTGCTGGCGATCAACCACGAGTTCGGGGGTAACGGTCATGTCCTGGGCAAGAGCCTGCCCACCTCCATCGACGACGTACGCATCTCCCAGCATGCCCACGGCATTTCCGTGCTGGAACTGCGTCGCGACGATAGCGGCCGTTGGCACCTGGTCAAGGACAGCATTTACAATCGCCGCGTCCATGGCAACACCGAAGTAAGCTTCAGTGGACCGGTGGTCGGCAGTGAGTTCATCGCTGGTGACAGCACCCCCATGGGTACGCTCAACAACTGCGCTAACGGCTATACACCCTGGGGTACCTACCTCACCTGCGAGGAGAACTTCAACGGCTACTTTGGCGCGAGTGATGGATCTTGGTACCCGGATAGCCGGCAATCGCGCTACGGCCTGTCGACCTCTGGTTTTGGCTATGGCTGGCACCTGTTTGACGAGCGCTTCGATCTCTCCCGCCCCGCCAACAGCCTCTATCGCAACGAAGAAAATCGTTTCGGCTGGGTAGTGGAAGTCGACCCCTTCAATCCCGATGCGATGCCGGTCAAGCGCACTGCGATGGGAAGACTCAAGCATGAAGGCGCCACGCTGGTCGAGGGACACGGTGGACGTGTAGTGGTTTACATGGGTGACGACGAGCGCTTTGACTACATCTACAAGTTCGTCTCAGAGGGTAATTGGAAAGCCATGCGTGCCCAGGGCATGAGCCCACTGGATCACGGCACACTCTACGCTGCCCGGTTCAATGACGATGGTACCGGTGAGTGGCTGGAACTGAGCATGAACAATCCCGCAGTGGCCGCACACTTCACATCCGACGCGGAAATCCTCACGTTCACCCGGATTGCAGCGGATCATGCAGGCGCGACCAAGATGGACCGCCCCGAATGGATTTCGGTGGCACCCAATGGCGATGTGTACTGCACCCTGACCAACAACAGCCGCCGCACCGAGGCGGATGCCGCCAACCCCCTGGCACCCAATGCCGATGGCCACATCATCCGCTGGCACGACAGTGAGCGGCACACCGGCCTCGATTTTGTCTGGGATATCTTCATCATTGCGGAAAGCACCCACGCCGAAGGCGACGAGCGTACCTTCTCCGACCCCGATGGCCTCTGGGTGGATCCCGATGGCCGCGTGTTCATCCAGACCGACGGCGGCCAGAAGAAAGGCCTGAACAACCAGATGCTGGTGGCCAGCATGTACGACAGCGGCGACAACATGGACGTACGCCGCCTGTTCACGGGTGTGAGTGGGGACGAAATCACCGGCATCGCCGTAACGCCCGACCGCCGTACCATGTTCATCAACACCCAGCACCCGGGCAACGGCAACCCGGACTTGACCAACTTCCCGGCAGAACAGGGCAGTGGACGCATTCCTCGAGACTGCACCATCGTGATCAGCCGCAAGGATGGCGGGATTATCGGTTCCTAAAACGGCAAGCGGTCAACCGCTGTCAAACCCCGCCTTTCGGCGGGGTTTTTTTTCAGGCATCCCGCGTGTTGAACTCGAAGTCCGTGCGCAGGGGGGAGGATGCCGACAGCGGATCGTCCACAACACGAAATTCGCTGCACCAGTTGTCCAGGCCAACAGTACAGCGCGTGTAGCCGCGCTGTCGACCGTTGACGTAAGTCACATGCGGGTTATCCGGGGCCGCCTCGTGTACCCGGTCCTGCCAGCTGCACAGGGAGGATATCGAGGTGGAGGCGAACTCAAATGCCACTCTGGGCGAGGACCTGTCCTCGGGGTCCAGGTGCAACGAAGATGCCTGGGCACAGTGCCAGTCGCCACTCAGGACCACCGGATTGCGCACCCCGTGCATGGCCTCCAGCAGGCGTCTGCGCTGTGCGGTATAGCCGTCCCACTGGTCCATGTTGTAGCGATCGCCGGATGCATAGCGATAGGGCGTCATCCAGGTTTGCTGGGCAATCACATTGAAAGGTGCCTCGCTGCGAACGAGCTGCTGCAACAACCATTTCTCCTGCTCGTCACCCGTCATGCTGCGGCCGGGATCATCGCGTCGTGCACAGGCCGGCTCTCCGGGAAAGCCATCGCCGCAGACCTGGTCCGAGCGGTACTGACGGGTATCCAGCAGGTGGACCTGGGCAGGCCCAAAGCGCCAGGCACCATACATCTGCAGCCGACTCTCCAGGCCCTGAATCACCGGGGGTTGGGCAACCGGCATGTGTTCGTACCAGGCTTTGAAAGCCGCGAGACGGCGGATACGGAATTCCTGCTCGGTTTGCGCCCAGGGGTCCTGGGGGATCAGGCCGGCCCAGTTGTTGTCGACTTCGTGATCGTCCATGGCCACCAGCCAGGGGCTGGCCGCATGGGCCGCCTGCAGGTGGGGGTCCGAGCGATACAGGGCATGGCGATTGCGGTAATCCCACAGCGTGGTGATCTCGCCGCCGTTGTGCTGACGCACCACCTCGTATTCAAGTGCAGTCTCACCGCTGCCACGACGGTGGCGGCCCAGGGCACTGGCACCACCCTCGTAGATATAATCACCCACATGTATGACGCAGTCCGGCGCCCACTCGGCGACATCCCGCCAGGCCGTGTAATAGCCGGTTTCCCAGGCCTGACAGGATGCCAGCGCAAAACGGGCCGACGCAGCCCGGGGGTCGGTGGTGCGCAGTCGACCAACGGGACTTTCATCCTCCCCCACATAAAACTGGTACCAGTAGTCGCGGCCCGCCTCCAGTCCCTGCAAGGCCACGTGAACACTGTGCACCTTGTCATCGCTGGTCACTACCACATCATCAATCAGCGTGCTGCGCATTGCCTGATCACGGCACACGCGGTAGCGCACCTCGACCCGGCCTGCAGGCATACCCCCGCCGCGGAGGGGGTCCGGCGCCAGGCGCGTCCACAGAATGCCGCCACTATCGCTGGGTGAGCCGGAAGCTACGCCCAGGGTAAAGGGATAGCGATTGTTGGCACCGTTTCCGATCACCGGTGTCAGTGCCAGCAAGGCACTGGAAGTCTGTAAAAAACGTCTGCGTGAAATCATTTCGGATGCTCCAGGATTAAAAAACGGCCTCCTTGGAGGCCGCAAGCATGGATAGCGCGATCGACGCCGACCTCAGAACTTGTATTCGTACTGCAGCCAGATGGACCGCGGCTTGGTGTTCCAGCCGTACTGGTAGTAGTAGTCGGCATCGTAGCGACCCAACTCACCGCGTACCGCGGCGAAGGAACTGCCCTTGTCCGCCGATGCGCTGGCGCGCTCGAAGGCTTCCTCGTCCAGGATATTCACCATCCGCAGCAGGAAGCGGTGTTGCAGGCTGTCGCCCATGAAGTACTGGATCGACCCGTTGAGCAGGAAGTAGTCACCGAAATTCAGGTCGGGATTGCTGCGCTGACCATTCTCGTCGACCAGGCGCGAGCTAATGCCGTTGCCGTAGGCCCACTCGGGCCCCTGCCATTTCGGGTTGAGGGCGAAAACCCAGCGATCGGTGGGCGTGTAGGTCAGCAGTGCGGAAGCCGACCATTCGGGACGCTCGGCTGACTGACGGGTAGCGGAACTTCCGGCAGTGCCGGGCACCACAAAGTCCAGCGCTGTACCCGTGCCTTGCTCCAGCGCACTCAGGCCGAAGATCGGATTGGGCTCCTCCGACTCCATGTCGGTGAAGGTGAAATCAAGCTGCCATTTTTCAAAATCGAGGGACACATCGAAGTTGATACCTTCGATGTCCTGCGTGCTCCTGCGATTGAAATAGGCCACCTCGTTCCCGGTGAATCTCCCGGCTTCGAACTCCTGAAGTGCAAAACTGCAGAATGCCCCGGGAATCTGTATGTCCGGATTAAGGTTTTGGGTCTCGCCGGTCAGGGCGGCGATTTCCGGGCATACGCGCTCAACGCTGGAACTGCCGAACAAGTCCTCGATGGAGGTGTCGAAATAGCCCAGTTCGACGTTATAGCTGCCTCCCCAGAGCTCGCCATCAACGCCCACACCAAAGCTGTAGGTTTCGACTGACTGGGTTTCCAGGCTCGGGTTATTGACCAGGCCGTCACGGGCACCAACTTCGGACAAAGTGGGGTTGCTGTATGAGGTGCCACCATTGGAGCGCACATAGACGCCGTTGGCGAAGTTCTGACGGAAGCCGTACTTCCAGATGAACTTGTCCTCGTAGAGGTTGTTGTCATCCTGCCGGCCGGCGATGGAGAAATTGGTACCCGCCAGAATATCGAAGCTGAAGCGAAGGTCTGCGTAGACACCGGTGGAGCGCACGGTCTCGTCGGACATGCCGTACTCTGCTGCCGAGTTATCCTCGTAGCTGATATTCTGAATACCGACCACACTGCTGAACCAGTCGTTCCAGTCCTTCTTGACGCGCATGTTCAGACCATAATCCACGTAACCGGCCTTGAACTGCGTGCCGTTACCAAAGCCCTTGGTGGTGTCGCCGCTGAAGGAGCTGCTGCTCTGGACCACCGTGCCCATGGGCGCACCAATGGGGAAAGGGTTATCCACTGTGCCATAGGGCACGCCATTCTCGTCGGCGTAATAGCTGTCGTAGGCGCTGACAGCTGCGCCGCTGCGCACCGCACCGTAGGGATTGGTCACGCAGCCAGCAGCCAGGCCATCGATGCCATTGGCAAAATTCTCGAACTGGGTGGCAGTGGAAAATCCACTGATTCCCTGGGCCGCGGCCATCGCCTGGACTTCCTCTGGCAAGTCCTGCAGTCGCGGAATGTTGCAGGTCTGAATATCCAGCTCGGTGTTCTTCAGCGAGGGTGCAATGTAGTAGGCCTCCGCCTCGAAACTGGTGGTCTCGTTAAAGCGCTTTTTGAAAGTCGCATCGAAAATCGGAAACTCGGTGTAGTTCGGCTGATACACCGTGTAATTGGGGAAGGAATCATCGAAGTCCACCGTGGCAAACTGATAGCCGGCGCGGAACTCAGAGCTGTCATCGATGTTCCAGACGTACTTGGCACCAATCAGGTTGTAGCGGTAGGGAAAATCACGATAACCACCGACGGCGCGAACCGTATCCACGTGGGACTCCCGATCGAAGATGCGGTGTGCGTCTGTCTCATAGGAGCGACCAAAAACCATCAGTGCGTGGTTGTCGGTGCCAAACAGCGGCGTGGAGACATTGCCATACATTTCGCGAGTCTTGAAGGAACCGCCATACACGCCGATTTCGCCCTTGACCGGCTCCCCCGCATGGGGCTGTTTGTAGAACACATTGACCACACCCAGGCCACCATTACCACCGTAGTACAGGCTCTGGCCGCCGCGATAGACCTCGACGGACTCGATCATCCGGGGATCCAGGGATGTCGCGCCCCAAATGGTTTCCAGGGGGGTGCCGCGGTCAAAGGTGGGAACACCATTCAACAGCAGCAGGGTATCGCGGTCCGTGCCGCCATCGATGCGAATGGTGAATTCACCCTCATCCGGTGAATAGCCCACGTTGGCGCCGCGGATGAGACCGGCAGCCAGCTCGCCAAAGTTGGTGAAGCCACCGGTGGCGATTTCCTCGGCGCTGATCAACTGTACCTGTGTTCCGTATTGCACCATGTCCATGGCGAATTCGGTGACGTTCTCGTCGATCCGCTTGCCCTCAACAATCACTTCTTCGTACTTTTGCGCCCGCTTGGACGCCGCGGCATCCTGGGCCACAGCGGTGTGCACAGTGTTCGCCGCAAGGACCCCGATTGCCAGCGACGACCAGCGGAATGGTGCCCCCCGGGAAAGTTGCTGAATAATTCCGCGGTTTCCCGCCCACTTGCTATTCATGGATAAAATTCCCCTTGCTTTGTTTCCGATCAAATTTCGAGTCAATAACGGCGTCTGGTTTCACGGCTCGAATTGGGCCGATTGTTATCGTGGGCAGGGCACGTCATTTCCTCACAGTGAAATCGGGCGTCGATGACGCCGTCGAGCTCCAGGCTCGCGGGCATTCTCGAGGGGCCTGATTGCGGCGGGGTGACAAGGCAATGATGTTTTTGCGATGCTTTTAATACACCCCTGGTGTCACCCCCCTGACATATTGCGTCGGCATACTGCGCCCCAAATTGAGTAACGCGTCTCGCGACAGGAATCGTCTTTTCATGAATCACCATCAGAAATTGCTGTCTTCTGCTTCTGCAGAATTCACCCAGGTACTGGATCGTCACTTGTCGCGCCGCACCGTGTTGCGCGGGTCGCTGCTGGCCGCGCTGGGCTCACTGCTGCCCGCCAGCTCCTTGCAGGCAGCGGGCCAACGCCCGCTGATAGGGTTCCGCCCGGTGCCTGTCGCGAGTGGCCACGGGCCGCTTCCAACAATTTCGCCGGACTACGAATTCCAGGTACTCATACCCTGGGGAACGCCGCTGTCGGCGGATGTACCTGCCTGGGACGGCCACCCACTGCAGCGCCCCACAGCCAGGCAGCAGGAACAACAGGTGGGTATCGGCCATGACGGCATGACCTTTTTCCCCTTCCAACAGCACAGCGATCACGGACTGCTGGTGATCAATCACGAGTTCGGCTACAACCAGCACGTGCTCGGCAAGTCTTCTCCGACCAACCTGGAAGAGCTGCGCCGGAGCCAGCATGCCCACGGGGTCTCGGTCGTGGAGCTGCAACAGAAAGACGGGGTCTGGAACGTGGTACGGGAAAGCGCCTGGAATCGGCGCATTCATGCGCGCAGTCCTGTTCGTTTCAGTGGGCCGGCCGCGGGCAGCCCCTGGCTGAAACCCGAGCAGAGCGCGCGGGGAACGCTCAACAACTGTTCCAACGGGCACACCCCCTGGCAGACCTACCTGACTTGCGAGGAGAACTTTGACGACTACTTCGGTGCCAACAAGGACTGGAATCCCAGCGACCGCCAGGCCCGCTACGGGCTGATTGCCGCGGGCCAGGGCTATGACTGGCATCACCTGGACCCGCGCTTTGACCTGAGTAGTGAACAGTTTCCCGGGGAGGAAAACCGCTTTGGCTGGGTGGTGGAGATCGATCCCTTCGACCCGGACAGCGTGCCAGTCAAGCGCACGGCACTCGGGCGCTTCAAGCACGAGGGGGCGGCCCTGGTCGAGGGTGGTGATGGACGGGTGGTCGTCTACATGGGCGACGACGAGCGCTTCAACTACATCTACAAATTCGTTTCCAGCGACGACTGGCGCAAGCTGCGTGAGCGTGGACAAAGCCCACTGGACCACGGGACCCTCTATGTAGCGCGCTTCAACGACGACGGCAGTGGTGTGTGGTTGCCGCTAAGCATGGACTCGGCGGTGTTGCGGGAACGCTTCGAAAGCACCGCCGAAATGCTGACCTTTACCCGGGAAGCCGCCGACCTGGTCGGTGCCACGCCCATGGACCGCCCGGAGTGGACCGCCGTGGGGCCCGACGGCGCGGTGTTCTGCACCCTGACCAACAACACCGAGCGGCAGGAGCCCACCGCCAGCAACCCGCGCGCACCCAACCCCCACGGCCATATCATCCGCTGGCGGGACAGCGGGAATCACCTCGGCACCACATTCAGCTGGGATATTTTCCTGATTGCCGACGAGACACACGGGACCGATGACCCCGACACCCTCAGCTCGCCCGATGGGCTGTGGATCGACCCCGATGGCCGGGTTTTCATCGCCACCGACGGCGACCAGGAAAAGGGCCTCAACAACCAGCTGCTGGTGGCGGCAGCGGACGCCGAGGGGCGCCCTGTCCTGCACCGGCTACTGAGCGGTGTCACCGACTGCGAGGTGACCGGTATCACCACAACACCCGATCGTCGCACTCTCTTCGTGAATATCCAGCACCCCGGCAATGGCGACCCGACACTGACCTGTTTTCCCGCCCCGCCGGGCAGCCAGCGCATACCGCGCGACTGCACCCTGGCGATTCGCCGCAAGGATGGTGGCATCGTGGGCAGCTGAGAGAAGACCGATACCGTTGCGTGCTTGCCCCGCCTCCGCGGGGCTTTTTTCAGCGGTTCGCCAGATGGCCGAGACGCGAATGGATTAACCCCGGGTGTCAATGCTGTTAACATGCAGCCTTCTCGATTGCCCGGAATTCTCCCATGGACCTGACCTCAGTTGCCCGGCGCGCCTGGGTGGCCCCCCTGCTGCTTGGCCTGGCCCTGACGGGCTGTGGCAAGGGCCCCTGGAATAATCCCCACCCGCCCCCCGTCGACGACGGCATCACCTACCAGTCCATGTTCACCCCGGCCCCGCCGAAGCATCTGGACCCGGCCGTGTCCTATGCCAGCGACGAGTCGCTGTTCCTGATGCAGATCTACGAGCCGCCCATGGGCTACCACTTCCTGAAGCGCCCCTACGAACTGATTCCCCTGGGGGCCGAGGACTTTCCCGAGGTGGAATACCTGAATGCCGACGGCGTGGTAATAGACCCGTCACAGGGCGAGGTCGCTTTCACCCGCTACACCCTGACCCTGCGCGAAGACGCCCACTACCAACCTCACCCCGCCTTTGCCCGGGATGACAGCGGCGACCCCCTATACCGCTTCGATGACCCGGAGAAAGGCCGGCGCTACCGCCAGATCGGCGATTTCCCGGAAACCGGCTCCCGTCCGGTACGCGCGGAGGACTATGTCTATGCCATCAAGCGCCTGGCCGACCCCTACCTGGGCTCCCCCATGCTGGGTTTCATGGGCCAGTACATTGTCGGCATGCGGGAGTTTTCCGAACAGGTGCAGACAGCAGAGCGCGGCCAGTGGCTGGATCTCGACACCTTCGACATGCGGGGCCTGCAGGTCCTCGACGAGCGCCGCTACCGCATCACCATCCACGGCCGCTACCCGCAGTTCGTCTACTGGCTGGCGATGCACTTCTTCGCACCCATTCCCCGGGAAGTCGACCGCTTTTTCCACAACCCGGGCTTCGCCGACCGCAATCTGACCCTGGACTGGTGGCCAGTGGGCAGCGGCCCCTTCATGATGGTCAAGAACGACCCCAACAGCGAGATCGTGCTGGAGCGCAACCCCAACTTCCGCGCCGACTTCTACCCCACCGAGGGCGCACCGGGGGATGCCGAGGCGGGCCTGCTGGCGGATGCCGGAAAACGCCTGCCGATGATCGACCGTGCGGTGTTCCGCCTGGAAAAGGAAGTACTCTCCCTCTGGACCAAGTTCCTGCAGGGCTACTACGACCGCTCGGGGGAAACCCACGGCAACACCAACGGGGTCTTTGACCAGGCCTTCGTGGTCGGCCCCGACGGCGTCGAACTGTCCGAGGAGCTGGCCGGCCACGGTATCACCATCACCCCGGACGTGAAGCCGGGCATCTACTACTACGGCTTCAACATGCGCGACCCGGTGCTCGGGGGCTACAGCGAGGAGCGCCGCAAGCTGCGCCGGGCCCTGCAGATCGCCTTCGACACCGAGGAATACCTGAACATCTTCTACAAGGGCAACGGCATCCCCGCCCACTCCCCCATTCCGCCGGGCATCCCCGGCCATGTGGAGGGCGAGGCCGGCATCAATCCCTACGTCTACGACTGGGTGGACGGGGAAGCGCGCCGCAAACCGATCGAGGAAGCCCGGCGCCTGCTGGCCGAGGCCGGTTACCCCAACGGCCGCCACGCCGAGACCGGCGAGCCGCTGCGCATCTTCATGGATGTCCAGAGCCAGGCCATCTCCAACACCAGCATGAACTGGATTCGCCGCGCCTTCGAGCGCATCGGCGTCCAGGTGGAGTACCGTCCGGCGGACTGGAACCGCACCCGGGAAAAGCTGCTGACCGGCAACACCCAGATCTACTCCCACGGCTGGCTGGCGGACTACCCGGATCCGGAGAACTTCCTCTTCCTGCTCTACAGCCCGGAAAGCCCGCTGATCTGCGAGTGTGACGGCGCCAACAACAGCAGCTACGAGCGCCCCGAGTACGACGAGCTGTTCCGCCGCATGCGCGTGCTGCCGCCGGGGCCTGAGCGCGAGGCCCTGGTCGCGCGCATGGTCGAAATGTACCGGGAGGACGCCGTCTGGCTCTACGCCTACTACCCCAAGGACATCTACCTGAACAATCCCTGGGTGCACAACAACAAGCGCCACGGTATCTCCAAGAACACCCTGAAGTATGTGCGTATCGACGACGCGATGCGCCAACAAAAGCGGGTGGCCTGGAACCAGCCGGTGACCTGGCCCCTGTATGCGGGGGGCGGCCTGGTCGTCGCCCTGCTGTTGCCGGGTGTGCTGGCCTACCGCCGCCGCCTGCGCGCCACCGCCCGTTTGCGAGGATAAGCGATGTTTGCCTACATCATCCGCCGCGTGCTCTACGCCATTCCCATCCTGATCGGGGTCAACCTGCTCACCTTCGCCCTGTTCTTCGTGGTCAACTCGCCCGACGACATGGCGGTTTCCCAACTGGGCGACAAGTACGTCACGCCCGAAGCCATCGACAACTGGAAGCGCAAACACGGCTACGACAAACCCCTGTTCCTGAATCCCGATGCCGGCGGGGTGGAAACGCTCACCGATACCATTTTCTTCAACAAGTCGGTGAAGCTGTTTGCCTTCGATTTTGGCCGCTCGGAGAGCGGACGGGACATCACCACCGATGTCACCACGCGCATGGGGCCCAGCCTGGCGGTGGCTCTGCCCACTTTCCTGGTGGGTATCGGGGTGAATATCTGCGTTGCCCTGATGGTGGTGATGTTCCGGGCCACCCCCCTGGACCGGGGGGCGGTCCTCGTATTCGTCGCCCTGATGTCGATCTCCTATCTGTTCTACATCATTGGTGGTCAATTCCTGGTGGCCAAGACCTGGAAACTGGTGCCGATCTCCGGCTTTCATCCCGAGGGGCAGGTATGGAAGTTCCTGATCCTGCCGGTACTGGTGGGAGTGGTGGCCGGCATCGGCGCCGGCGCCCGCTGGTATCGCACCCTATTCCTGGAAGAGGCCAACCAGGACTATGTCCGCACCGCGCGGGCCAAGGGCTGCAGCGAACTGCGCATCCTGTTCCGGCACATCCTGCCCAATGCCATGATTCCCATCCTCACCGGCGTGGTGGTGCTGATCCCGGCTCTGTTCATGGGCAGCCTGCTGATCGAGTCCTTCTTCGGTATTCCCGGCCTCGGCAGCTACATGCTGGACGCCATTCGCTCCCAGGACTTCGCCATCGTCCGCAGCATGGTGTTCATCGGCTCCATCCTCTACATCGTCGGCCTTATTCTCACCGACATTTCCTATACCTGGGCCGACCCCCGGGTTCGCCTGTCATGAGGCCGCCGCTGTCATGAAGCCCGTCCTGCTCTGGTCCGACGCCCTGATTTTCCTGCTGGTCACCGCCCTGGTGCTGTTCTTCTGGCGCCTGCGCCGGGATCCCCAGACCCGCGAGCGCTGGGGCGAAGTGTTTCGCTCCCGACTGGGCATGGTGACCTTCACGGTCATCATCGCCTATGTGCTGGTGGCGCTGCTCGACTCCCTGCACTTCCGCCGCGCCCTGGAAAACCCCGAAGGCAACAGCGGCGGCGAGGTCTACTATGACAACCGCGTGACCAGCGTGCTGGACGTGCTTTCCGGGGGCATGGGGGAGCGTTTTGAACGCACCTACTCCGCGCCCTTTGCCCTGCTCTCTTTCGAGAAACAAACAATCAAGGACGCCGCGGGCAATGACATCCGCGACTTCCCGCCTCTCGAGCACGCCGGCCGGCACCTGGACGACCCGGCGGACAAGTGGCCAGACGTGGCCCGCAAGAGCGCCGTGGGACTGGGCATCGGCTTGTTGTTCTCGGCCCTGTTGATCCTGCCCCAGTGGTGGTGGCTGCGGGGGAGTACCTATCCCTGGTACGCCTCCTGGGCGGTGCAGGCCACCCTGGTGAGTCTGGCCGCGTGGATGGTCTATCTCAGCCGCTACTACCATATTCTGGGCACCGACCTGGGCGGCGCCGACGTGCTCTACCAGTCAATCAAGGGCATCCGCACCGGCGTATTGCTGGGCACCCTGGCGACCCTGGTGATGCTGCCCATTGCGGTCAGCCTGGGCGTCATGGCCGGCTACTTCAAGGGTTGGGTGGACGATGTGGTGCAGTACCTCTACACCACCCTCAGCTCGATCCCCGGCATCCTGCTGATCGCCGCCTCGGTGCTGCTGTTCCAGGTCTATATCGACCTCAACCCCGACTTTTTCGACGTCGGCATGGAAAAGGCAGACGCCCGCTTTATCGCCCTGTGCTTCATCCTGGGGGTCACCAGCTGGTCATCCCTGTGCCGGCTGATTCGCGCGGAGACCCTGAAAATCAGCCAGCTCGGCTATGTGCAGGCGGCCCACGCCTTCGGTGTCAGCCACACGCGGATCCTGGCCCGGCATATCCTGCCGAACACCGTGCACATCATCCTGATCACCTTCGTCCTCGACTTCAGCGCCCTGGTGCTGGCCGAGGCGGTGCTCTCCTACATCGGTGTGGGCGTCGACCCGTCCATGGGCAGCTGGGGCAACATGATCAACGGCGCGCGCTCGGAGCTGTCGCGCACGCCGACCATCTGGTGGACCCTCAGCGGGGCCTTCGTCTTCATGTTCACCCTGGTCCTCGCCGCCAATCTCTTCGCCGACCTGGTGCGGGATGCCTTCGACCCGCGAACCAGCCTGCGGAGGGCGGAGGCATGAGCCGACAGCAAAAGGAAACGACCATGACTGCGGGCAGCCTGGCCATCAGGGACCTGGAGGTGATAGTGGCGGAGAGTGGCGAGGCCATTCTCAAGGGCGTCAGCCTGGAGCTGCAGGCTGGGAAAATATTCGCCCTGGTGGGGGAGTCCGGCAGCGGCAAGTCGGTCACCTCCCTGGCCAGCATGCGCCTGCTGCCGGAAGCCCTGCGCATCACGGCGGGCCAGGTATTCCTGGGCCAGGAAGATCTGTTCAATCTGCCCGAGGCGCGGATGCAGGAAGTGCGCGGCCGGCGTGTCGCGATGATTTTCCAGAACGCCATGAGTGCCCTCAACCCGGTACAGACCGTGGGGCAGCAGGTCGCCGAGACCCTGAAACTGCATACGGCCCTGCGCGGGCAGGCCCTGCGCCAGCGGGTGGTCGACCTGTTTGCCGAGGTGGGCATTCCCCAGCCTGAGCAACGCTTTGGCTTCTTTCCCCACCAGCTGTCCGGCGGGCAGCAACAACGGGTGATGATCGCCCTGGCCCTGGCCTGCGAGCCGGAAGTGCTGATTGCCGACGAACCCACCACGGCCCTGGATGTCACCATCCAGGACCAGGTGCTGCGCCTGATCCGCGAGCTGACCCACTCCCGCCAGCTTGCCGTCCTGCTGATTACCCACGACATGGGCGTGGTGCGACAAACTGCCGACGAGGTCGGCGTGATGTTCCGCGGGGAGCTGATCGAACGCGCCGCGGTGGACGACTTCTTCCGGGCGCCGAAACAGGCCTACAGCCGCGCCCTGATTGATGCCCTGCCCGATCTCGGCCACTTCCGCGAGCCGACAAGCGAAGCACCGCTCCTGGTGCTGGATGACGTCAAGGTCCACTTCCCGGTGCGCAGGGGTCTGCTGCAGCGGGTTGTCGACTACACTCGCGCCGTTGACGGGGTCTCGCTGGAGATTCGCCGCGGGGAAACCTTTGCCCTGGTGGGGGAGTCCGGCAGCGGCAAGTCCACCCTGGGACGGGCCATTCTCAACCTCGAAGCCATTGCCGGCGGCAGCATTCACTTCCGCGGCGAGTCACTCCACAAGCTCGATCGCAATGGCATGCTCCCCTGGCGGCGCGAGATACAGGTGATCTTCCAGAACCCCTTCTCCTCCATGAACCCGCGCATGAGCGTCGGCGAGATCATCGCCGAAGGCATGCTGAGTCTCGGGGTGGAAGCGGATGCCGGACGGCGCGAGGCACGGATTCGCGAGCTCTTGCAGCGGGTCAGGCTGGAGCCCTCACATGCCAGCCGCTACCCCCATGAGTTTTCCGGGGGCCAGTTGCAGCGTGTCGCCATTGCGCGCGCCCTGGCGGTCAACCCGCAGCTGATTATCTGCGACGAGCCCACCAGTGCGCTGGATGTTTCGATTCGCGCCGAGGTACTGGAACTGCTGGCGGAACTGCAGCGGGAGTTCGGGGTATCCTACCTGTTCATCACCCACGACCTGTCTATCGTGCCCTCGCTGGCGCACCGGGTCGGGGTCATGCAATGGGGGAAACTGGTGGAACAGGGCACCGCGGAGCAGATTCTGACCGCACCGCAGCACCCCTACACCCAGGCCCTGCTGGCCTCGGTGCCCACCCTGGACACTACATGACGCCGTAGGCAATCATCGCCGCGGCCACCTTGTTGAAGCCGGCGATGTTGGCGCCCTTGAAGTAGTCGACATGACCGTCGGCGGCGGTGCCAAACTCCACGCACTGGTCGTGGATGCCGCGGATGATCTTGCGCAGATGCTCGTCGACCTCCTTGCGGGTCCACTGCAGGCGCAGGCTGTTCTGGCTCATTTCCAGGCCGGAAACCCCCACACCGCCCGCATTGGCTGCCTTGCCCGGGGCGTGCAGGAGGGTTTTGCCCGACTGGATGGTGCGAATCGCCTCAGGGGTGGTGGGCATGTTGGCGCCCTCGGACAGGCCCCGGCAGCCGTTATCCAGCAGCATCCGGGCATCCTCGGCGGAGATCTCGTTCTGGGTGGCGCAGGGGAAGGCCAGATCGCAGGGTACCGACCAGGGCTTCTCGCCTTCGTGGTAGGTGCCGCCGAACTCCCGCACATATTCCTCGATACGGCCGCGACGGTTGTTCTTCAGATCCATGACCCAGGCCAGCTTGGCCTTGTCGATACCCTCGGGATCGTGGATGTAACCAGCGGAATCGGAAAGCGTGACCACCTTGCCACCCAGCTCCAGCAACTTCTCCACACAGAAAGTCGCCACATTGCCGGACCCGGAGACCACACAGGTACGCCCCTCGATCGACTCATTGTGGTGCTGAAGCATCTCTTCCATCATGTAGACAGCACCGTAGCCGGTCGCTTCCGCGCGGATGCGGCTGCCGCCAAACTCCAGCGCCTTGCCGGTGAGGACGCCCTCGAAACGGTTCACGATGCGCTTGTACTGGCCGAACATGTAGCCTACTTCCCTGGCACCCACGCCGATGTCCCCCGCGGGCACATCGGTATCCGGGCCAATATGCTTGTGCAGCTCGGTCATGAAAGCCTGGCAGAAACGCATGATCTCGCGATCACTCTTGCCCTTGGGGTCGAAATCCGCACCGCCCTTGCCGCCGCCCATGGGCAGGCCGGTGAGGCTGTTCTTGAACACCTGCTCGAAGGCGAGGAACTTGAGCACTGACTGGTTCACCGAAGGGTGAAAGCGGATGCCGCCCTTGTAGGGGCCGATGGCATTGTTTTGCTGTACGCGATAGCCGCGATTGACGCGGATCTCGCCGTTGTCATCCTCCCAGACAACCCGAAAGCTGACGATGCGGTCAGGCTCGGTCATGCGCTCCAGGATCTTGAGGTCCCGGTAGATCGGTTTGTCGGCGATATAGGGGATGATATCCATGGCCACTTCCTGCACCGCCTGCAGGAATTCCGGCTCGTTGGGGTTACGGCGCTCCACCCCGGCCATGAAGGTGGCCAGGTCATCGGCGTAGTGTGAGTTCACGCGTGCTCTCCTGATGCTTGCTGTTTTTGACGTCACGGGGTCATGACGCATCATAATTGTGCTTAAACTGCACCCTGATGGTGCGGATGTCAAAATGCTGTGCGAGGGTAGCGGCAGACCGTGCCCACGTCTACCCGCACGTACATCAGCGAGGCGGGTCGATACGCTGTGCGCTGGAGGTATTGACCCGAAACCAGCCGGCGATGGAATAGCGATCGCGGGCCGCGGGCAGAACCTCGTGGGGAAACTCCTCGCTCAGGAACACCACCAGGGTGCCCAGACGCGGCGACACCCTCAGCTCACCTTCCGCAGTATAGAGCACAAGTTCGCCACCTTCCCCCGGCTGCCAGTCGCGATTGAGATAGGCCACCAGCGACAGGCGGCGGTTGGCCTCCCCAGCGAAGGCATCCACATGCCGCCGGTAGAAGTCCCCGGGGCCGTAATGGGCGAAGTGGCTCTCGAAGGAAAACAGGCCGAGCAGGAGCTCGCGATTCAAGCGGGTCTGCAGGGCCGCGCTCCAGTTCAGCCAGGCCTGCCCGGCGGGTGACTCACCATTGATCCAGCAGATCGCATCCCGGCGCACGCTGCCCGCCAGGGTGAAGTCCTGTTGCCGACCAATGCCCGCCCGGTGGAACTGGCTGTCGGGCATCTGTCGCAGGTGCGTTAGCAGGCTCTCCTGCAGAGTGTCCGGCAGGGCATCCGGACAGACCGCATGGCCGCGGCCACGCAGCCCCTCCGCGAGAGCCGCAAACAGGCGATCCTCGACCGGCAAGGCGCCGGCGTCAGCAGGCACAGCGGCAAGCGGGGCATTCATCGGCCGCGACGTTCCAGGCGCTGCTGAAACTCGGCCATGATCAGCATGTAGAGCTCCTTGCCCAGGTAGGCATCCTCCACACGGTGTTCGATGCTCGGGTTGTCGTTCACCTCGAGCACATAGACCTGCTGGCCCTTCTGCTTGATATCCACGCCGTAGAGCCCCTGCCCCACCACCCGGCACGCCTTTAGCGCCGCATCGAGCACCACCTTGGGAACCTCAAAGGTCGGCAGGGTCTCGAAACCCCCGGAACTGTGGCGCTTGGCACCGTGGTTGTAGATCTGCCAGTGGTTGCGTGCCATGTGGTAGCGACAGGCGTAAATTGCCCGCCCGGCGAGTACGCCGATACGCCAGTCGAAATCGGTGTAGAGATACTCCTGCACCAGCACCAGCGCCGTGTCACTGAGCAGTTCGGTCAGGCGCGCGGCGAGTTCCTCCCGCGTGTCGACCTTGAATACGCCCCGGGAGAAGGAGCCTTCGGGCATCTTCAACACACAGGGGTAGCCGAATTGTTCTTCGATGGCGTCCAGCTCCGCCTCGCCGGCACTGATCACCGTGCGCGTGCGCAGGGACGGTACCCGGTGGTAGCTGAAGGCGTCGTGCAGGAACACCTTGTTGCAGCAGCGCAGAATGGACGTGGAATCGTCGATCACCACCAGGCCCTCGCGCTCGGCGCGGCGGGCCAGGCGGTAGGTGTAGTGATCAATGGCCGTGGTCTCGCGAATGAACAGGGCGTCGTACTGCGCTATCTGGCCGGCCTGCCGGGCGGTGATGGTTTCCGCATTGATACCCGATTTGGCCGCGGCAGTCACAAAACGCTTGATCGCCTCGCTGTCGCTCGGGGGAATCCGCTCCTCCGGATTGATCAGGATGGCCAGGTCCCAGCGCGAGGGCTTGCGCGCGGACGAAGAGCGCCAGACCTGTTCGATAAAACGGTCGAGACGCGGCTGAAACAGCGCCCGCTGTTCGGAACTCAGCCGGGCATAGGCGTGGCGGCGAACACTCAGGCGCAGCTCGCCGCCCTCTTCGAATAGACGCAGGCACAGCAGCGGCGCGGGGTAGCGATCGAACATGCGCCGGGCCAGGCGGGTCAGGCGCTCGTCCTCGACCCAACCAAAATAGGCGATACAGGTCAGCTCCCCGCCCGCCGCCTGCACCAGCCCGGCATAGCCCCCCAGGTTGACGTCATCGTCGGCGCCCAGGGTCAGGTCGCGCAGGTCATTGATGGTGCTGATGGTCGGCAGAACGCGGTGCTGCCGCGCCTCCGCCAGCAGGGAACAGTAATAGCCGCGACTGAGGTAATACTCGGTATCGCACAGGTTGATGATGCGGGTCTTCGGTTCGTTGCGCTTGGGGTAGTCCTGCAGGTAGCGCTCGAAGGAAATCACTTCCTGGGTCCCTTCCAGCAGCTGGGAATCGGCCTCGTCGACGACGATAATGGTCTTGTACATGGGGAAATCTCACCGCGACCGGGTCGCGCTTGAACATGGCGGAAGAAAGCAGGCTAGATAGCACGCTGCCAGGGTGTTGGCAACCACGGTCACTGGCAATCTGACTGCAGTGCGATAGCGTACACCCTGCCACAGACAGGGAAAGGATTCATGCGCGAACTCTACTGGTTCCAAGGCGACCTGCGCCTGCAGGACAACCCCGGGCTGCTGGAGCACATTGCTGCCCGGGAACTGGTGCTGGTCTACATCTGGCAGGAGTGGCCCGCCTGGTGCAACCAGCACGGCATGGGGCCACAGCGTGAGCGCGTGCAATGGGAACACCTGCAGGCTCTGCAGACAGCGCTTCGCGCCCGCGATCAGGACCTGCTGGTCGTGCGCGGCCAGGCCGAGCAGGTACTCCCCCGGCTGGTGCGCCAGTGGCAGATTGAACGCGTGGGCACCAGTTTTCACCCCGGGGTCTACGAGGCGCGCCAACGCCGGATGCTGCAGGAGCGGCTCGCCGTGCCGCTACAGATACACCCGGGGAACAGCCTCTGGGAAAGGCGTCACCTGCCCTTCGCGCTGGACGACTTCCCCCCGCACTACACCCCCTTTCGGAAGGCGGTGGAAACCCTTCCCATACCTTCGCCCCTACAGGCGCCGGATCGCTTGCCACCGCCTCCCCGTGGGCTGGCCTTCCCGCCGTTGGCAGAGCCCTCGCGTCCGCCCACCGCCCTGCCTTTGCGCGGCGGCAGCCTGGCCGGGCGTCGGCGCCTGCAACAATACCTCGACGCGACGGACGGCCTGGCGGACTATGCCCAGACCCGCAATACCCTCAATCCCTTCGATGGCTCCAGCACCCTCTCGCCGTGGCTGGCCGCCGGGGCGCTGTCAGCGCGGGAGGTCGCCCACGCGCTGGGCGCAGCCGAAGAGGCGTCCGGCAGCACCACGTCGACCGAGGCCCTGTTTCGCGAACTGCTGTGGCGGGAGTTCTTCCACTGGCGCGCCGCCCGCGATGGCCACTTCCTGTTCCGGCCCCACGGACGGGGCGTGCGCCGTCAGCGCCTGTGTACCTTCGATCCGCGAGCTTTCGCCCGCTGGTGCCAGGGTGACACCGACTATCCCCTGGTCAATGCCCTGCAGCGGCAACTGGTCGCCACCGGCTGGATGAGCAACCGCGGCCGCCAGATCAGCGCCAGCTGCCTGATACACGAGATGGGTGTGGACTGGCGCTTTGGCGCCGCCTTCTTCGAGCACCACCTGATCGACTTTGACATGGCCAGCAACTACGGCAACTGGCAATACATTGCCGGCGCAGGCGCCGACCCCCGCGGTGGCCGACACTTCAACCTGGACAAGCAGACACGGGAACACGACCCCGAGGGAGTCTTCATCGCCAAGTGGGGGGGACACCGACCGCAGCAGCCTCGCTATGTCACTGACGCCGCGGACTGGCCGATCACTCTGCCTCAAGACGACTGAGCAAGACCTCTCCCCAGTCGGTGATCGCCCGGCGCTCGGCGGCGGGCTTGCGCTGCCAATTGGCCAGCACCAGTTTCATGCGCGGGTTGCCGGAGAAACGCTGCCGGTGGCGGTCGATAAAATGCCAGTACAGCGCATTGTAGGGGCAGGCGCCCTCGCCGGTGACCCGACGTGGATCGTAGCGGCAATGCCGGCAATGGTCGCCCTGGCGCTGGACGTATTTGCCGCTGGCGGCATAGGGCTTGCTGGCCATCAGGCCGTTGTCCGCATGCAGTGCCATCCCCAGAGTGTTGGGCAACTCCACCCACTCGAAAGCGTCCACATAGACGCCGAGATACCACTCGCAGACCGCCTCCACAGACAGGCCCGCGAGGAGGGCAAAATTGCCGATCACCATCAGCCGTTGGATGTGGTGTGCATACCCCAGTGACAGGCTCTGCTCCAGGGCCTGGGAGAGACAGCGCATGTCCGTGTCACCGGTCCAGAACCATGGCGGCAGCGGACGGTGCGCCGACAGCGCATTGCGTTCACGGTAGCCAGGCATTTCCAACCAGTAGATGCCGCGCACATATTCTCGCCAGCCCAATATCTGGCGGATAAAACCCTCCGCGGCCGCCAGTTCGCAGTCGCCCGCGCGCCAGGCTGATTCAACCCGGCGGCAGACGGCCAGGGGCTCGAGCAAGCCAATATTCAGATAGGCGGAGAGGCGGCTGTGGAAGAGCCAGGGCTCACCGTCGGCCAGGGCATCCTGGTAGTGACCGAAGCGGGAGAGGCGCCGCCGGCAGAAGGCCTCCAGCTCGGCCTCGGCATCCTCCCGGGTCACGGCCCAGGCAAACTCCGACAGATCGCCCGGGCAGTCGGCAAAGCGTTCATCCACCTCGCGGATCACGGCCCGGGTCAGGGCATCAGGGGAGGTACCCTCCCGCGGCGGCGGCACGTCCTCACCCCGCCAACCGGCGCGGTTTTCGCGATCGTAGTTCCAGCGGCCTCCCTCGGGCCCGCCGTCGCCGTCCAGCAACAGGCCATAACGCTGCCGCATGTCACGGTAGAAATACTCCATGCGCAACTGCTTGCGCCCCGCCGCCCATTCGCGGAAGTCGCCATGGGAGGCCAGGAAACGGGTATCGCTCAGCAACTCGAAAGGCACATCCAGTGCCCGCGTCCAGTCGGCCATGGCGCGCCGCAGGCGATATTCGCCGGGCTCGGTGCAGCAGACCGCCTCGGGCTGCGTATCCTCGACGGTACGGACAAGGGCATCAAAGAGGCTCGGGCACTGGCTCCCGAGATCAATATAGAGAACCCGCCAACCGGCGGATTCCAGCTCGCGGGCGAAGTGCCGCATGGCGGACAGCACCAGCACCAGCTTGTGCCGGTTGTGGCGCACGTAGCGGGTCTCCTCCACCACCTCGGCCATCAGCACGAGGTCGTGTTCCGGGTCGCCCTCTTGCAGAACCGGATTCTCGAAGGACAGCTGGTCGCCCAGCACCAATCTCAAGTGTCGAATCGTCATGGCGGTAATACGCGGCAGCCACACAAGTGGACTGCCGCGAACTGCGCCCGGGGCCTACTCCTCGAGCAGCAGGGTGTCGCCGATCTGCGCCGCGGCGATTTCCGCCTCGCAGAAGGGGAAGCGCAGCCACTGCTTGTCGGAATAGAGCGCGGTCTGATCCGCAAAATGCGGCGAGGCGGGATTGGTGGACTGCGAGGGAACCAGAACGACCTCCGCGACAGGACACTCGCTGTCATCCCAGGTCACCGCCTGCAGGTAGGAGTTGCCACTGGTCGGATTGATGTAGCCGCCGTCCAGCAGGTTCGCGCTGATCGCACCGTACACCCCCATCGGGCCAGGTCCGCCGTGTATCGGGATGCCTTGTGCATTGCGTTCGAGCACCTGCAGCTCGCCCCAGCTGGCGGCCAGCGCAACCCCGGCCGCTGACAGCCGCGACTCCGCGGTGGACAGGGCGGCGATCACACGCGTTTGATTGTCCTGCACGGTAAGATCGATCCCCGCGGGCGTGTTCAGGGGATCCTCCGGATCGAAGTCCTGCGCCCAGAAAGTCTCGCTATCCACCACGTTCTGGAAAGGGTCTGCCAGGTCGTCGCGTATCGCCCGCCAGAACTCGATGAATACCTGGGCCCCACGACTCTCCAGATTAACCCGGCCATCCCAATTTGCCAGGGCATTGCAGGCAGCCAGTACCGGCTCGGCCGAAGGCATCGCACACACGGCCATGACATCCTCCAGCACCAGCTCGGCCGCATGCACCCGGTTGCTGTACATCATCGCCTTGAGGGTTTCCAGATCAAACAGCGGCTGGGCATCCAGACCGTCCGTAGCCCGGCGCCGCTCCTCCACCATCAGGTGTCCGATGCGCGTGCGCAGGAATTGCTGCTGCCCCTCGCCACCCAGTGGCCCCATCACCACGGGAAAGCCCTCCAGTGGGTGGTTGGCATCACTCAGCCAGTAGCTGTTATTGCTATTGCCCACGTAATCCGTGGTGCGCAGCTGGGGCAGCTGCGCGGCGCTGTAGAGGTTGCTGCCGGCAGGCGCGCGCGGGTCATTGCCCCACTCGCAGGCAGGGTCAGAGCCGTCCAGTGACAGAATCACGTTGCTCGTCGCACTCGCCAGCAGGGGCCCGATGGAACCGTTGATACAGCGCTCCAGCTGTTCGCTGGTCACGAAGGGGACCGCCGAAAGCTCGCCGTAGAAGGCCTCGCCGTGGCGGTCCGCGGCGATTTCGTGGAACACCGGGTTGCCGATATTGCCCAGGGCTTCAATGTAGTCATCCAGGTCCCGGGCCTGGCCCTTGCGAATCCACTGCTCAATACCGCGGATACCGGTGAGCAGGTTGGCATCCCGGAAGGCCAGCACCGAGCCATTGAACATCGGCCAGCCCGCCAGGGCCGGGCTCACTTCGGCCAGGTCCACAACGGGTCCGTAGTGGGATTCCCAGAAACTCTTCTCACGGGTCTCCAGGCTGCCATCCGCGCGTCGCACCTGGATACTCACCGGCCGTTCGACAATCTCGCGCCATTCATCACCGTAGCGGTACTCTCGCGGATTGTCCGGATTCAGCTTGAGTTCGTAGAGACTGAAGCGATTCGCGTAGGAAACCGTATGCGTCCAGGCGACATCCCGGTTGAAGCCGATACCGACAAAGGGAAAACCGTGCAGCGCGGCTCCGGCGACATCGTATTGCCCCGGCAAGGTCAGATGCACCTGGTACCAGGCACCGGCGCCAAACCAGGGCTGATGCGGGTTGCCCAGCAGCATGCCGCGGCCGTTGCGCGTCAACCCGCTGCCCAGCGCCAGGCCATTGCTGCCCCGGTCATCGGGCACCACGGCCGGCACCGCGCGCCCCATGGCACCGGAAAGCGCAGCCGCGGAAGCTGCCGCGGGCGCGCCCTCGCCGTCGGGCCCGTTCGCCGCGAGGATCGCGCGCCGGAACAGCCCCTGGTCGGAACTGCCGCGCAGGGCCTCCCGGCGCAGAAACAGGAACAGATCGACGCTGTCAAACGCGAACACCCAGGGGGCATTGCGACAGCCCAGATCGCCCTCGGGCAGGTTGTCCAGCCCGGTCTCCTCGAGGTAGCGGTTCATGCCGCGCGTGTAACCCTCGGCCAGGTCGCGGGCAAACTGCGGCAGACTGTCGACAAACTCGCGCTCGAAACTTGCCTTGTCGCCATTCAGGTAGCGGAAAAGAAAATCGGATTCCACGCTGCCCTGTTCCTCTCCCATCAGTTCCGCGGAACGTCCCGTGGCAAAGACGATTTCACGCATGGCGACACAGAAATTGTCCTGGGCGTAGGCGTAGCCAAAGCCGTAGCCGAGGCTGCCCCAGTCATCGGCCTTGATGTGCGGAATACCGTACTCGGTTCGACGGATCTCCGCCGAGTAGTTTGTTTCGGGCTGCTGCGGCGGCAGCGGCGGTTGGGGCGGCGAGACAGCGCGATCACTGCTGTCGCTACAGGCCACCAACAGGAGGGAGAGGCCCAGAATGGCAAATCGGAACATGCTTGTTACCTCGTTTATTGTTCTTACTGTGGTCCCCAGCATAACACTGATGTAGTCTTTGCTGACCGCTCCTCAAGGCCCCTGAAACCCGATGCAGCGTCGTCTTGTCCTGATTTTGTCGAGCCTTGTCCTGCTCACGGCAGCCGCCGCTCTGTGGTTGCCGGGCTGGATCGAGAACCGCCTGAATCTCACCATTGCGCACCAACCCTGGCCGATGAGCCCACAGGCCCAGATTCTGCACCAGAGCCTGGTGGTCGCCGACCTGCATGCGGATACCACCCTGTGGGACCGCGACCTGCTGGTTCGCAGTGATCGCGGTCACGTCGACGTACCGCGCCTGCGCGAGGGCAATATCGCGGTGCAGGTCTTCAGTGCGGTGACGCGCTCCCCCGTCGGCCAGGATTACCACAGCAACAGCAGCGAGGGGCTGGATGCCATCACGCTGCTGGCACTGGCACAGGCCTGGCCACCCCGGACCTGGACCAGCCTCTACCAGCGCGCCCTTTTTCAGGCCGACAAACTCCACGACACGGCGGCCCGCGCGCCCGAACAACTCCAGGTAATCACAGACCGCAGCGAACTCCGCCAACTGCTGAGCCGTCGACAGGCGGGCATGCGCACGGTGGGTGCCGTGCTCGGCATCGAGGGGGCACATGCCCTGGAAGGCAGGTTGGACCGGATCGATGACCTCTATCAGGCGGGTTTTCGCATCGTCGGCCTGCAACACTTTTTCGACAACCGCCTGGGCGGCTCGCTCCACGGCGAATCCCGCGGTGGATTGACAGACTTCGGTCGGCAGGCGGTGGACGCACTGCTGGCGCGCGACATGATCATTGATCTCGCCCATTCCTCGGAGCAGGTGGTACGCGATGTTCTTGCACACACCGATCGCCCGCTGCTGATCAGTCACAGTGGTTTTTACGGGCACTGCCCCGGCCCACGCAACATCAGCGACGACCTGATGCGGGCCGTGGCCGCACAGGGCGGGCTAATTGGTGTCGGTTTCTGGGAAGCCGCCATCTGCGACCCCTCCCCCGACGGCATCGCCGCGGCCATTCGCTACGGCATTCAACTGGTCGGCGCCGAACACATCGCCCTTGGCTCCGATTTCGATGGCGCGGTGACCACGCCCTTCGATGCCACGGAAATGGCGGCAGTTACCCATGCCCTGATCGAAGCTGGGGTCAGCCACAGCAACATTCGACGGGTCATGGGCGGCAATCTGATCGAGTTCCTGCTCAACACACTGCCAACGGTATGATCACAGAACAGGTACTGCGGGTAAGCCGGCTGTTCGACGGCCACCGCTGGCAGCGCGATCTCCGCATCGGCCTGACTGGGGGCCGGATTACATCGCTACACACCGGCCAGCAGCGCAGCCGCGGGACAGCCTCCGCAGACCGCTCGCTAGAGCACGGTTTCCTGGTACCCGGCCTGGTGGACCTCCAGGTCAACGGCGGCGGCGGTGTGCTGCTCAATAACCGCCCCGACCCGGCGGGCCTGGAACAGATACTGCAGGCGCATTTGCAGGGCGGAACGACCTCAATCCTGCCGACCCTGCTCAGCGACCACCCCGACTGCCTGCGGGCCGCCATCGCCGCAGTGCGCGAATTGCACCGGGCCAAGCCGGAGACCGGTGCCCTCGGGCTACACGTGGAGGGCCCCTGGTTCGCCACCTCCCGGCGCGGTGCGCACGCCGCAGAGCGGGTCCGCCCCCCGACAGGCGAGGAGATCGACACCCTCTGCCGGGCTGCGGATGTGGTCCGCGTGGTGACCCTGGCGCCGGAGGTGATGCAGACGGACCAGATTCGACAACTGCACCGGGCCGGCATTCGCGTACTCGCCGGCCACAGCGAGGCTACAGCGAAACAACTGGCCGCGGCCCGCGAAGAGGGACTGTCGGGCTTTACCCATCTCTACAACGCGATGAGCCCCCTCAGCGCCCGGGAGCCCGGCATGGTCGGCACCGCCCTGAGTGTCCCGGGCTTTTTTGCCAGCCTGATTGCCGACGGCCATCACGTGCACGCGGATGCCATTCGCCTGGCCGCCCGCTGCCTGGGCCCCGACAGGCTCTATCTGGTCAGTGATGCCATGGCCACGGCGGGAAGTGAATCCAAGCACTTTGCGCTCTACGGAGAGAACATCACCGAGCGCGACGGGCGGCTGGTCAACGCCGATGGACGCCTGGCCGGCAGTGCCATCCGCCTGCTGGATGCCCTGCGCCACTGCCATCTGACGGTTGGCCTGCCCCTGGAGGATTGCCTGCGCATGTGCACGGGCACACCCGCCGCGCTATTGCGCGACCTCCCCGTGGGATTGATTGCCACCGGCCGCCGCGCCGACTTCCTCTGGCTCAGTGACGAACTGGAGGTGCTGGGCATCTGGCAGGCGGGGCGCCCGACGACAGCTTCGGCGTCGATCTCAGGGGTCGAGTAACAGGGCGGCCAGCCGCCGCCTGTGATGGCGAGTATCCCCGTACATGCCCTGGCACCAGAGCGCCCGGCGCAGGTAGCGCTGGGCGTCACACTCCCAGGTAAAGCCCATGGCACCGTGGAACTGCACCGCGCGATCGCCGGCCTCGAGCAGGCTGTCTCCCGCCTGGGCCTTGGCCATCCGGCAGGCGATCTCCGCCTCGCGGTCCAGCTCTCCCGGCCCCACCAGCGAGGCGGCGTGGTAGATCAATGAACGACTGCTGTCGATGGCAATCAGCAGCGATACACAAGGGTGCTTCAGGGCCTGGTAGCTGCCGATCAGCTTGCCGAATTGCTTGCGCGTGCGCAGATAGGCCACCGTGGTATCCAGGCAGGCCGCCGCACTCCCGGTCGCCTCGGCCGCCAGCAGCAGGGCCGCCAGCAAGCGCACGTCGCGGAGGGCCGAGCGCACCGCAGGGCCGCGCAGCTGGTGCTCCGGCGGCACCGCGAGGCCATCGAGGCACAAACGCTGGGCCCGCCGGCTGAGATCCACCAGCTGGTGCTCGCGCCGGGCACTCGCGGGCACCGCATCCGTCGGCAGCAGCGCCAGTACCGGCTCCCCTGCCTGCTGCGCCACCACGACCAGCCATTCCGCTGCCGCCGCGTCCAGCACCTGCTGCTTGCTGCCAGACAGCACTCCCTCGGCGCTGAGCTCGCAGGCGATATCGCGTGCACCCCAATCCTCCGCCTCGAGCCAGGCAATGCTGGCGGGGGCACCTGAAGCCAGCTCCCGCAGCACCGACTGGACCACCGGGACATTGACGGCGGCTCGCTGCAGCAACTCGCCCGCAAGCAGGGAGGCCAACAGCGGAGTTCCCAGCAGGCCCCTGCCCAGGGCCTCGAACACCGGCACTGCGGCACCGATACCCAAACCCGCACCGCCCACGCTCTCCGCCAGTGACAGGCCCGGCCAGCCCAGCGCCACCATCTGCGCCCAGAGTGCCGGGTCGTAGCCCGGATCAGACTCCAGCCAGGGGCGCGCCTGCGCCCCCCCGTAGTCGCGGCTGAGCATCCGCGCCGCGTCCAGCAGCATGGCCTGCTCCTCACTGAAATGCAGTGTGGTGTCTCCGGTCAGTGACATCCCGCCTCCTTCAGCGCGGCAGGCCGAGCACCTGCTCGGCAATGATGTTGGCCTGGACCTGGCTGGTCCCACCACCAATCGTGGCGGCGAAACTGTTCAGATAGGCCCGCTGCCAAAAGCCACCCACTGGCACCCCGGGGTCGTCCACATAGAGGCCGCCATCCGCCCCCAGCAAGGCCACCGCCAACTGACGCAAACGCCGGGTACTTTCAGTGAAGCGCAGCTTGTGGGTCAGGGCCAGGGAGCCGGGGTAGTCGCTGGCCAGGGCCTCGATACGCGCCCGCCGCTCGCCGAGCAGGATGGCCTTCTCCTCGATGATGCGCTGCACCAGGGCATCGCGCACCAGCGGATCTTCCAGCACCGGTGCGCCATCGCGCTGCCGCTCACGCAGGCTGTCCACCAGGTCATCCACCACCACCCTGACAAAGGCCAGTCCGCCCGCGGCGCCAGCCTCCGCGGCCCGCTCGTACATCAGCGTGCGCATGGCAATGCGCCAGCCCTCACCCTCCTCGCCCATGCGGCAGCTGGCGGGAATCTGGGCGTCGGTAAAAAAGGTCTCGGTGAAACCGTACTCGCCGGTCAGCTTGCGAATCGGGCGTGTCTCGATACCTTCGCTCTGCATGGGCGCGAGAAAAAAGGACAGACCATCGTACTTGCGCGGTGCCGCGGGATCGGTGCGCGCCAGCAGAATCATGTACCGCGCGAAATTGCCCAGGGTGGTCCAGATCTTGGTGCCATTGACACGGTAGCTGTCACCATCGCGCTCGGCGCGGGTCTGCACGCTGACCAGGTCGGAGCCGTGGTCCGGCTCGGAAAAGCCCTGGCACCAGATATCCTCGCCGCTCAGGATACCCTTCAGATAACGGGACTTGTCCGCCTCGCTGCCGATATCGTTGATCAGGGGGCCAGCCCAGCCGAGGCCAATCACGTTAAAGCAAATGGGCACCCCGTGGCGGCGCATTTCCTGGTCGGCGATGGACTGAAAGACCGGGTCGAGCCCCTGGCCGCCGTAGGCCCGGGGCCAGGCGATGCCCAGGTAGCCCGCGGACCAGACCTTGTGCTGCCACTCACGCAGGAACTCCAGCTGCTGCTCGCTGCCCACCTCCATGAAGGACTGCGGCAACAGAAAGCCCGGATCGGCGGGCTTGTTCTCTGACATCCAGGCGGACACCTGGGCGCGGAATTCCTGCTTTTCAGTATTCCCGATCATGACTACAGACCGTACTGGCGGGCTGCGAGGTCGCGCATGATTTCCTCCGACCCGCCGCCGATGGCATTCACCCGCACCTCGCGATAAATACGCTCCACCCGATTGCCGCGCAGATAGCCCATGCCACCGAGAATCTGCATGGCCTCGCGGGCACAGTACTCGAGGGTCTCGCTGGCCTGGACCTTGAGCAGGGCAATGTCCCCGGGATTGGCCTGGTCCGCCTCGATCGACTCGAAGCACAGGCGGATGTTGGACTGGGTGGCATTGATCAGCTGCTTCATGCGGGCAATCTTGTGCCGGATCACCTGGTGATCCGCCAGGCGCTTGCCGAAGGTCTGCCGCTGTTGTGCCCAGGTCACCGCCTCTTCCAGGCACACCCGGGCCATGGCTTCCATGCCCGCCGCCATGGCCATGCGCTCGCGATTGAAGTTGGTCATGATGACCCAGAAGCCCTGGTTCTCCGGGCCGATCAACTGATCCGCCGGCACCCGGACATTGTCGAAATAAAGGGTCGCGGTGTCCGACGCCCACCAGCCCTGCTTCCGCGGCAGGGCGGTGCGGGAAAATCCCTCGGCATCGGTGGGAATCAGCAGCATGGAAATGCCCCTGGCTCCCGCCTCCCCGGTCCGCACGGCTGTGGAGACCCAGTCGGCGCGCATGCCGCCGGTGATGAAGGTCTTGCTGCCGTTGACAATGAAGCTGTCGCCCTCGCGGACCGCCGTGGTGCGGATGCTTGCGACATCGGAGCCACCATCGGGCTCGGTGATCCCCAAGGAAATATGCTTGCTGCCAGCCAGCACCGCCGGCGCCACCGTCTGTTTCATCGTCTCGCTGCCCCAGAACATCACCGGTGGCAGACCGATGCCGTGTACCATCAGGCTGGCGGGGATTCCCCCCGCGCCAATGCGCGCCAACTCCTCCTGGGCAATCCAGGCGTGCCAGCTGTCGATACCCTCCAGGGTTCCGCCATACGCTTCCGGATAGCCGAGCCCCAGCAGCCCGACCGCGGCGGCCTTTGGCCAGAGGGTATCGGGAATGTGACCGGCTTCATCCCAGTCATCGGCGTGGGGCATGATCTCGGCGTCAATGAAGCGGCGCAGCTGCTGCCGCCAAGCATGATGGGATTCGGTCAGGTGCGGGTTGGGCAGTCGTGCGGAGTCGAAATCCAGGGCCATGTACGTCTCTTTTTATCGGGTCCGGAAGGCTGCATGTTGACATGCGTTACACATCCTAACCCGAATCCGACCGGCGTGCCCAGCAGGCCGTGCGAAGCCCGCAACTGATCCGATGCGCAAGCTCAGCCGGCAGTGTCCGCAGCTTCCAGCGCCAGCGTCACCGGCTCCAGCAGCGCCGGGTGACGCTGGCCCAAGGCCTCCAGTTCCGCACGCGCCTGCCGGCGCAGGGCGGCCGATGCCGGGTCCTCGCAGCGCAGCAGCTCCGCCCGCAGCAGCCATTCCTCGGGCCAGCTGGCCAGCTCGCGCGCCAGATCCTCGCGATCGACATCCGACTCGCCGCGCGCCAGCGCGTCCACCTGCCGGTACAGTGCCTGCAGGGCCGTGTCCCCGGATGGCGTGTACGAGGGCTCGGGCGTGGCGTCGCGGTAAAGCTGGTAACGCTCGCGGTCGGCCGTGCCGCCCCATACCGAATCAATGGCAGCGCCCACCGCCATGTCATAGCGCCCCCACTCGGGCTGGAACAGGGTGCGTCCGTCGAGATCGGTAACCGTGCAGTCCTCGAAGCTGAGCACCAGGTTGCGGTGCTCCTGCCGGAGAATATGACGCAGGCAGCCGCGCACGGTAATCCCGGAGAGAAACTCGAGGCTGACCTGTTCGTCGAGGCGGATATCGTGGGCTTTCAGCTCGTCCACCGAGTACTCCGAGAGGCAGCGGCTGAAGTCCTTGAGGCGACCCACCGGGGCGCCGAAACCACCGGCGTGAGCCTCGATGCCGTGGCCGTAGAGCTCGCTGTCCCGGAACGCCAGCTGCGTGGGGCCATCCGTGCGCAGATAGGTGGCATTGCCGACCGCATCGCAGCAGACCTCGACAAAGCGCCCGCTGACCTGGACCCCGGAGTCGTAGCCCGCGGTACAGACCGTCCCCGCGGCAATTGCCTTGCGCAGTGACTCGGCACCTCCGCGCTGAAAGCACATGCTGGCGGCAAACTCCTCCAGCACCTGGCTCAGGTGGCGGCAGCTTCGGGTCACGAAGAGTTGCGGCTGTTCGGTGGTGATGTCATAGGGGTAGCGCACCGCATCCACCGTCAGCGGCAATTTGCGGACGCGGCTGTCGTCGAGGCAGTGCCGGCTCTCACCCAGTGACGACAGCAGGCCGGCACCGAAGATGCGGTAGTCATCCAGCTCCCCGACCAGCCCGTACTCCACCGTCCACCAGTGCAGGCGCGTCAGCAGGGCCGCCTCCGAGGGCGCCTCTTCGCTCCGGGCCAGCTCCTGCAAGGTGGCTTCCGCCTCGCTGATGTCCTCGGGCCGGGTGCGCGGGTCCTCTTTAAGCCGGGACAGGCGACGCACTGCCTCGTACTGGGCCTCGTCGTGGCGCGAGGCCACCGCTTTCATGCCCACCTCGCCAAAGCGCTGCAGGAACTCCGCGTAATCGATATCGACGATAAATGGCGCGTGCCCCGCCGATTCGTGCACGATGTCCGGCGCCGGCGTGTAAAACAGGTGTTCGACACTGCGCATGTCGACGGCGATCACCAGGATGCGCAGGGCCTGGAATTCCATAAAGATCGCCGGCGGAATGAACCCGTCCACAACCACCGCGCGCCAGCCCAGCCTGGCCAGGCAATCATTCATCTCTTCGATTGAAGGCACATGATCCAGGCTGATACCGGTGCGCTGCAGACCCTCGAGGTAGACGGGGTGGGCCGTGGTCCGCAGAGAAGCCACGAGATGGCGCAGGATGAAGCGCCACACGGCGTGATCCCGGGGCGTGTAGCGGGCCGGATCCTGCACCGCGACGAAGGGCCGCAGATGCGCCGGGAGACTGGCAATGATCTCTTGCTGCTGCATGGCGTCCTCCTGGGGGGCGGTGTCAGTCCGCCGTCTGTGCCTCGAGCGCCTGCAGGCGCTGGTCCAGGGTATCCAGAAGCTCGAACAGCTGCGCCCGCTGCCCCTGCGACAGGGGTTCGAGGAAATCCGCCTCCCACGCCAGCACCTCAGGTTCGATACGCCGATAGAGTGCGCGCCCCGAGGGGGTCAGGCTGAGCCAGGCGGCGCGGCTATCCTCTTCACAGGGCCGCCGCTGGAGCAGGTCACGCCTGGTCAGGCCCGCCACTGCCCGGGACACACGCACCTTGTCCATGGCCGTCAATCCGGTAATCTGGCTGGCACGAAGCTCGGGGTACTCCGCCAGGGTTACCAGGACACGCCACTCCGGCACGGAGATACCGAAGCGTTCCATGTAGATGCGCGAGAGGGAGTCGCTGATTCCCTGGGCCAGCCGGTTGGCCCGGTAGGGCAGGAACCTGGCGAGAGTCAATCGGGTGGGCATGCTGCTCCTGCTGTCTGAGTGAAACAGGCCGCCAATATAGTTTCACTCGCAACCAGTGTCCAGTCAGCGGCGATAGTCCAGGGGCGGCTCCCGGTCGCCCAGCAGGGGGCGATACTCGAAATCCTCTCCGCGGCGTTGTTCGAATTCCTCGCGGGCTGCCCGCAGCAAATCGCGATCACGGAACAGCTCCGCCGCGGTCAGTGCCAGGGTTCGTGCCGCCACCTGCATACCCTTCTCGCCAATGGCTGTGCCCCCCGCGGCAATCGCCTGCCAGGTGTGCGGCGCGGTACCGGGCACCCAGGTGGCCGCGCGCATTTCGCTGGTGGGGACCGTCCAGCTGACGTCACCCACGTCGGTCGAACCCATGCCCTGTTCTTCGGTGAAGGGCTCAATCCGGGCGGCGGCCGCGGCCAGGTCGGCCCCGGAGGTCTGCAGCGATGTCGCCAGCTGCCGCGCCCAGGCGAGGTCCCCGTCGTCGTACTGCACACCCCCCACCTGCTGCAGCTTGTCGTGCATCAGGCGCGACAAGGTCGCATTGGGGAGAACGCTGTGATTACCGTGAATCACCTCGTACTCGAGCCGCGTGCCAGTTCCGCGGGCGGCACCCTCCGCGGCGTCCTCCAGGCGCGCCCAGAGGCCTTCCAGTTCACCCGCATCCGGGTGGCGCAGATAGTAAAAGACTTCGGCGAAATCCGGCACCACATTGGGGGCCGAGCCCCCGCTGGTGATCACATAGTGAAGTCGCGCGCTGTCCGGCATGTGTTCGCGCATCAAATTGGCCATGAAGTTCATGGCCTCCACCCCATCCAGGGCCGAGCGGCCGCGCTCCGGGGCAACGGCGGCGTGGGAGCTGACGCCGTGGAAGCGAAACTTGGCCGACTTGTTGGCCAGGGTCGAGGCGGCATTGGCGGCATTGCGGTCCGCCGGGTGCCAGACCAGGACCGCGTCGGCATCGTCGAAAAGGCCTGCACGGACCATGTAAACCTTGCCCGAGCCGCCCTCTTCCGCCGGTGTTCCGTACAGGCGCAGGGTGCCTTCCACACCCTCGGCCGCCATCCATTGGCGCACCGCGAGGGCGGCGGCGACCGAGCCAGCCCCGAACAGGTGGTGACCGCAGGCATGCCCGCTGTCCAGCTCCGGATGAGGCTCGCGATAAGGCGCGGCGGTCTGGGAAATGCCGGGCAGTGCGTCAAACTCCGCCAACATGCCAATCACCGGCTCGCCACTGCCGTAGCTGGCCACGAAAGCCGTGGGGATGCCCGCCACCCCACTCTCCACCGCGAAACCTGCCGCCGCAAGCTCCTCCTGCAACAGTCGACTGCTGCGCTGCTCCAGGTAGCCCAGTTCCGCGGTTTCCCAGAGGGTATTGGCGAGGGTCGCGAATCGCTCCCGCTCGCTGTCCAGGTAGTCGCTTATCAGGGACTGCTGCGCGACGGTGGGCAGGCAGAACAGCGCGAGGGCAAGCGGAAGATAGCGGAATGACTTGGGCATGGCGGCATCTCCAAGGGTAACCTGGCCAGTACCTTAGCACCGCCAGTCGGGGAATGCCTGATAAAATGGGCGGGGAAAGAGTCAGGGAACTGCCGTTGGCGACAGCTCCCTGGAGGCTCCCGACAGGGGTCCCGGGAGCAGAAAGGGGATCAGTTGCTGGCCAGAGCCGCAGCCTGGGTGTCGGCCATTGCAGCGGAGAGCGCGCGCTCGTAGCAATCCTGGTTTTCAGCTGCCAGGCGCGGGCTGCCCGCGGCGCGGTAGTCCGCGGGACCGCAGACCCGGCGTGCCGCGCTGCTCAAGCGGTAGTGCAGGGCCTCCTGGCCTTCCATGGTGCCCAGGTTCAGGTCCGCCACGGAAACCGTGACACTGTGGCTGCCCCGGCCCTCGACCAGGGTCTGTTCCACCGCGGGGGCGGAAGTGGCCGCGCTGGCGAGGCCGGTGCTGACAACGAATACCAGGGCGCCGAAAGAGGTGGTCGCGATGTGCTTTTTCATGATGATTCTCCTGACCGTGTTGGGGTTCCCGGGAGTCGGCGCTGGTCGCCGCGCTCTCCATGGGGTGTCACACTAGGGCAGGGGAGCATTCATCGCAGCCCGCTTTCGACCAGCCGCCGGCTGCCCGCGACCAGTTGCTGGAATCCAGCGACGAACGGCCGCCGTAAACAGTCCGTCAGACGCGCAGACAACAGGAACCAGAGAGCATGCACTACCAAGGACTGCCCGACTTCCGCCACGAAACCTCCGAGCGGATCGGTGTGTTGATTACCAACCTGGGCACCCCGGACGCCCCCGAGCGGGGTCCGCTTCGGCGCTACCTGAAACAGTTCCTGTGGGACCCGCGCGTGGTCGAGGTCTCACGCCCACTGTGGGCCCTGATCCTGCACGGCATCATCTTGAACACCCGGCCGGCGCGCTCGGCCGAAGCTTATCGCTCGGTATGGACCGAGGAGGGCTCGCCCCTGCTGCTGCACACCCGCGATCAGGCGGAAGCGCTGCAGGCGAGCCTCACGGCCCGCTACGGCCATGGCATCGACCTGCGCTTCGCCATGCGCTACGGCAGCCCCTCGATTCCCGACACCCTGCAGGCCATGCTCGACGGCGGCATTCGCAAGCTGCTGGTGCTTCCGCTCTACCCCCAGTACTCCGGCGCCACCACCGGTTCCACCTTTGATGCCCTGGCCGCCGACTTCACCCGGCGGCGCTGGCTGCCGGAACTGCGTTTCGTTGCCAGCTACCACGACCACCCGGCCTACATCGACGCCCTGGCGAGCTCGATCCGGCAACACTGGGAGAGCCACGGGCGCGCCGATCGCCTGGTCCTCTCCTACCACGGCGAGCCGGAGCGTTACCTGCACGCCGGGGACCCCTACCACTGCCACTGCCACAAGACCAGCCGGCTGCTCGCGGAGGCGCTGGACCTGGGCGACGACGACTACCTGACCTGTTTCCAGTCGCGTTTTGGCCGGGAAACCTGGCTGCAGCCCTACACCGATGAAACACTGAAATCCCTGCCCGGGCAGGGTGTGCGCAGTGTACAGGTGGTGTGTCCCGGCTTTTCCGCGGACTGTCTGGAAACCCTGGAGGAAATCGGAGTGGAAAACCGGGATTACTTCCTGGAAGCGGGCGGCGAGCGCTACGAGTTCATCCCCTGCCTGAACGCCACGGAAGGGCACATCGAGGCCCTCGCGACCATTCTCGGTGAACAGTTGCAGGGCTGGTTGCCCCTCGATGGGGAAGCACCCGAAGCAACCCGGGAGCGCGCCCTGCGGGCCGGCGCCAAACAGTAGCCGGTACCAAGGGCGAGCCCCAGCGGGCCCGCAATACTGTCGCCGCTAAAGCCAGCGCCGCACACGCTGGCGGTAGGCGCGATAATCGGCGCCGAAGCGCTCCTCGAGCAGGCTCTCCTCGGGCAGAATGTAGCGCCACTGGATGATCAGCATGAACAGCGGCGGTATCAGCAGTGCCGTCGCAGCCCCCACCGTTACCGCGGTGGCGAAGAGTATCAAGGTCATGCCCAGGTACATCGGGTTGCGCGTCCAGCGGTAGACACCGCCGGTCACCAGCGCGGACACCTCGCGAAAAGGCACCATGTCGGTGCCCGCCCGCTTGAAACGCCCCCCGGCAATCACCAGCAGCGTCAGCCCCGCCAGCAGCAATACCCCGCCCAGCCAATGGCCCAGGGAACTGGTGAAACGCAGCCCCGGAAAGTACTCGTTGCACACGAAAATCGCCACGATGCCGAATACCAGCCACATTGGGGGGTAGATAATGCGTTTGACTGTCATGGTGACCGCTGTCCTCCCGTCAACCGTGCGCGAGATGCGCTCCCGCGGGTTCAAGACTTCCCAGGCTCCAGGCGAGCACAATGCCCAGCACGAAAGCCAGCGTCAACTTGATACGGTCGTGACTGTGGAAGTGGACTTCCGGCAGCAGATCACTCAGGGCAATGCAGACAAAGGCGCCCGCCGAGAAGGCCAGGGCCGCGGCCACCACGTGGTGCCGCGCATCGCCCAGCATGTCGACGCCGAAGAAGAACAGCAGCGCCCCCAGAGGGCAGAGCAGAGCGAACCCGAGGTTGGCCAGGCGCAGGGCGCGCGGACCCCAGCCCCCCGCCGCCATCAACGTGGTAATCGACATCGCATCCAGGGGCTTGTGCAACAGGATGGCGAGGAAGACTCCCAGCCCCAGCAGGCCGGCAGCGTGGGCCGAGTCCCCCTGCATGGCCGCACCCAGGGCGATGCCATCGATAACCGTATGCAGGCCCAGGCCCAGGGCCAGTCCCAGCCAGCTGAGCCGGTGCACCTGGGCGCCCGGGACGACGGCCGTCGGATGCCCATCGCCGACACCGTGGTGGTGATGGTGGTGTTCATGCCCGTGGGCGTGGCCGTGGCCCTCGTTTCCACCGGGCACAATCGCCACGGATTCCAGGTCCCCGGCGGCGCTGAAATCGTGCTGATGGAAATGGAACATGCGCAGCAGCAACAGCATCACCACCAGACCAATCATCAGCCACCAGGCAGCGGTGTCCGCGGCCCCGGGGTGATCCAGCACCACGATACTGTGGGGAAGCAGATGATAGAAGGCGACCCCCAGCATCAGACCGGAAACAAAACTCATGGCCACCTGAGTCCGCGTATGCGTCATCCTGATCCGCGCCGGCAGCCAGCCGCCAAGCATGGAAAACCCGGCGATGGCCAGGCAATAACCTATCAGGAGCAGTTCGGCAGTCAGTGTCATGACAGCGGCATTCCCCGGAGCAGTGGACAATTCGAGACCTAGAGCAGGACCAGGTTGTCGCGGTGTATGAGTTCCTCGTCACCCTGGTAGCCCAGCAGCCCGGCAATGGCCCCAGAGGGCTGGCCGAGGATGCGACGGGTTTCGATATCGCTGTAGTTGACCAGCCCGCGCGCCACTTCGCGACCGTCAGGCCCCAGGCAGGACACCATGTCACCGCGCTGAAAGCGTCCACGCACACCGCGCACACCGACCGGCAGCAGGCTGCGGCCCGCCTCCCGCAACACCCGCACAGCGCCCTCGTCCAGCTCGACGCTCCCGGGTATCTGCACCATACCGGCCAGCCATTGCTTGCGTGCATTTTGCGGCTGCTTGCCGGTACGCAGCCAGGTCCCCAGGTTTTCGCCCGCGCTTACCCGGTGAATGACGTCTTCCAGGCGGCCGCTGGTAATCAGCGTCTCGGTGCCGGAGCGCGCCGCCAGGCGGGCCGCGCGCAGCTTGGTGACCATGCCACCGCGCCCCAGGGCGCCGCCCTCACCGGCCATACTGTCGAGCGCCGTGTCGTGCACATCCCGCCTATCCACCAGGCGGGCATCGGGGTGCTGCCGCGGGTCGGCCTCAAACAAGCCCAGCTGGTCAGTCAGCAACAGGAGGGCATCGGCGTCGATCAGGTTGGCCACCAGGGCGGCCAGGGTGTCGTTGTCGCCAAAGCGGATCTCGTCGGTCACCACCGTATCGTTCTCGTTGACAATCGGCAGCACGCCGAGCCCGAGCAGCGTGGTCAGGGTGGCCCGGGCGTTCAGGTAGCGGTCGCGGGCCGTGATGTCGTCGTGCCCGAGCAGAATCTGGGCCGTGGCGAGGCCGTGGGGGTCGCAGGCATTCTCGTAGGCACGCACCAGAATCGACTGCCCGACCGCCGCGGCGGCCTGCAGATCGTGCAGCTGCTGCGGGCGGCGCGGCCAGCCGAGGCGCACGATACCCGCCGCCACGGCACCGCTGGAGACCAGCACCACCTCAGCACCGCGCTCGCGCAGGGCGACGATCTGGGCCACCAGGTTGGCAATCACATCATTGTCCAGGCCGCGACCATCATTGGTCAGCAGCGCACTGCCCACCTTGACCACCCAGCGACGGGCAGAGGCAATTTCCTTGCGACTGTTGTCTGCCATCAGTGCACGTATTCCACTTCCACGTCGTCGTCGCTGCTGTCGTCCTCGGCACCCCGGGCTGCCCTGGCCTCGCGGCGCTTGGTATCACGCAGCTCGGCGATACGCTCCCGCGCCTCCCGCTGCATGCAGGCCTGCTCTTCCGTTTCGGCAGCAGCCACTTCCGGGTCTTCCGCTTCCCGGACCTTCTGCGCCTCCAGGGCAATCATCAGGTCCTGGCTCAAACGTTCGGTGCCAACACCACTCAAGGCGGAAATCTCGTAGACCGGCCCCTGCCAGTCCAGTGCCGCCAGCACCTGGGCACGCACCTCGGCCAGGTCCTCCGGCAACAGCAAGTCGGTCTTGTTCAGGACCAGCCAGCGCGGACGCGCCGCCAGTGTCGGACTGAAACGCTCCAGCTCACGCACAATGGTCGTGGCGGCTTCGGCCGGGGAGTGCTCATCCATCGGTGCCACGTCCACCAGGTGCAGCAGGATGCGATTGCGGGTCAGGTGGCGCAGGAAGCGCACCCCCAGCCCGGCACCCTCCGACGCGCCCTCGATCAGGCCCGGAATATCGGCAATCACGAAGCTGCGATGGCTGTCGACCTTGACCACGCCCAGGTTGGGCACCAGGGTGGTAAAGGGGTAATCGGCAACCCGCGGGCGCGCCGCCGAAACAGCGCGAATAAAGGTAGACTTGCCGGCATTGGGCAGCCCCAGCAGGCCGACATCCGCCAGCACCTTCAGCTCCAGCTTCAGGTTCCGCCGTTCGCCTTCAGTACCCTCGGTGGTCTGCCGTGGGGCGCGATTGACACTGCTCTTGAAGCGGGTGTTGCCGAGGCCGTGCCAGCCCCCCTGGGCCACCACCAGGCGCTGCCCGTGACCCGCCAGGTCACCGAGCACTTCCCCGCTGTCCTCGTCGAGGATCGTGGTCCCCACCGGCACTTTCAGCACCAGGTCCTCGCCACTCTTGCCGCTGCAGTTGCGACCGCGACCCTGCTCCCCGCTCTCGGCGCGGAAACTGCGCTCGAAGCGGTAGTCGACCATGGTATTGAGGTTTTCGTCCGCCTCCATGATGACGCTACCACCGTCGCCGCCGTCGCCGCCGTCCGGCCCGCCGCGGGGCACGAACTTTTCCCGACGGAAGCTCAGGCAGCCGTTGCCGCCCTTGCCCGCCTGGACCTTGATACTGGCTTCATCTACAAACTTCATGGTCTCGCCACCACCCTAGCCGGGGGTAATCAGTATAAAAAAAAAGCCCCGTCAGACGACGAGGCTTTTCCTGCAGACCCTCGCGGGTCACCTCATCAGGGACCCCGCTCAGGCGCTGACCACCTGAACAAACTTGCGGTTGTTGGGCCCGCGGGTCACGAACTCGACCTTGCCTTCCGCCGTGGCGAACAGCGTGTGGTCGCGACCGACGCGCACGTTGTCACCGGCGTGGAAGCGGGTGCCGCGCTGACGGACCAGGATGTTGCCGGCCTTGACCAGCTGACCGCCGAAGCGCTTCACGCCAAGGCGTTTACTTTCCGAATCGCGACCGTTGCGGGTACTGCCGCCTGCTTTCTTGTGTGCCATTGCGCTAGCCTCCTGTTACGCCGAAATACCGGTGATTTTCACTTCGGTGAACCACTGACGGTGACCCGTCTCTCTCCGGTAGTGCTTGCGGCGGTTGAACTTGACGATCTTCACCTTCTTGTGGCGGCCGTGGTTGACCACCTCGGCGGTGACCTTGGCACCCTCGACAACCGGGGTCCCAATCTTGACCTGCTCGCCCCCAACCATCAGCACGCGATCGAACTCGACCGTCTCGCCAGTGGGCACTTCAATTTTTTCCAGCTTGAGGGTCTCGCCCTCAACGACGCGGTGCTGCTTGCCGCCGCTCTCGATTACTGCGTACATTGTACTCTCCGTTCAGTTAGCCTGCTCGCGATCGTAACAACCCTCGAGAGGGGGCAGAGCCAGGCACAGACAGGTTTCAGGGGACTCACCGGGCCCGCGCGCAGGCGCAGGGACAGGTCAGAGGGCGCGGATTCTACCCGAAGCGCGCACATCGGGCAAGTAAAGTTCACCAGCGCCTCACTGCTTCTTGACACCCCCCTGAGCGCCCCCTAGCATGCCGGGGCACTCAACAGGCGGCCACAGCATGCAGCAAATCCGCGCCAGCGTTGCCGGGGAATTCGAACAGGTCAATCAGCTCATTATCGAGCAACTCCACTCCGACGTCCCCCTGGTAGAAAATATCGGTCACTACATCGTCGATGCCGGAGGCAAACGGCTGCGCCCACTGCTGGTGCTGCTCTGCGCGGCGGCACTGGGCGACTGCCGCCAGCGGCAGATCACCTTCGCGGCGGTGATCGAGTTCATCCATACGGCCACCCTGCTCCACGACGATGTGGTCGACCTCTCCACCCTGCGCCGCGGCCGCCCCACCGCCAATGCCGCCTTCGGCAATGCCCCCAGCGTCCTGGTGGGCGACTTTCTCTACACCCGCGCCTTCCAGCTGATGGTGGCCCTGGACAACCCGGACATCCTCCGCTACATGGCGGACACCACCAACACCATCGCCGAAGGGGAAGTCCTGCAACTTTCCCGCGCGGGCAATGCCGACACCGCCGAAGCCGATTACCTCGATATCATCACCCGCAAGACGGCAGTCCTGTTTGCGGCGGCCTGCCACGGCGCCGCCTGCCTGGGTGATACCAGCGCCGCGGTTCGGGAGCAGCTCACCAGTTACGGCCTCCACCTGGGGATTGCCTTTCAGCTGGTGGACGACGTGCTCGACTACGAAGGCAGCAGCGAGACCATGGGCAAGAATGTCGGCGATGACCTGGCGGAAGGCAAACCGACACTGCCCCTGATTCATGTATTGAACCACGGCGAAGCACGGGAACAGGCCCTGGTTCGCGACGCCATCACCCGCAAGTCGGCGGATCAGCTGGCGGAGGTGGTGGCTGCCGTCCAGCGCACCGGCGCCCTGGACTATTGCCGCACACTCGCCGCGGCCCACCGCAACAAGGCCCTCGCCACACTGGACTGCCTGACCGAAGGCCCGGCGCGAAAAGCCCTGCAGGACCTCGCCCTCCTCTCTGTGGACCGCAATCACTAGCCGCATTGCCCGCGCACTGAAATTGCCTCGGGACCAGAGGCTTTCTATACTGGTTGCTCAATGGACGGAGCCCCCGATGTCATCCCCCGCGCCCTTTGCCCGGCTTCCCGGCCACCCGGAACGACAATCTCACGCTCAACGCCTGAGCGGCACCTCGGTACCCGGCCTGTTTCAGGCCGATCCGCAGCGAGCCGATGATTTCTGCGCCGAAGCCCTGGGGCTGCGCCTGGATTACTCCCGGCAGTGGCTGGACCGGCCGGCGCGGGAGGCGCTGCTGGCACTGGCCCCGGCGGCCGACCTGCACGGAGCTGCCAGGGCCCTGCTGGAGGGGCAGCCCCTCAATATCACCGAGTTGCGCCCCGCTCTGCACAGCCTGCTGCGAGCCCGCAGTGCACCGCGTGGCCTGGAGGCGGAGTTCGCCGAAGTCGCAGCCACACGGCTGCGCATGCAAGCCTGCTGCGAGCAGCTGCACAGCGGCAACTGGCTCGGCTTCAGCGGCAACGCGATTACCGATGTCATCAACCTGGGCATTGGCGGCTCAGACCTCGGCCCGAGACTGATTGTCGAAGCTCTCGGCAGCTACCGAGGCGCAGTCGACTGCCACCATGTCGCCAACGTCGACCCTGCGGACCTGCAGGACACCCTCCTGGAGCTCGACCCCGCCACGACCCTGTTCATCGTTTGCTCCAAGTCCTTCCAGACCCGCGAAACCCTGACCAATGCGCAGGTTGCGCGCAACTGGCTGCTGACCGCAGGCGCCAGCGAGGAACAGCTTCCCAGGCACTTCCTGGCCATCACCACCAACCTCGAGGCGGCGGAAGCCTTCGGGCTGCCGGCAGACAACTGCCTGCCGATCTGGGACTGGGTGGGCGGACGCTACTCCGTGTGGTCGGCAATCGGGCTCAGCAGTGCCATCGCCATTGGCTGGGACGCCTTCAGCGAGCTGCTGGACGGTGCAGCCGCGATGGACCAGCACTTCGCCGAAGCACCGGTGGCCAGCAACCTGCCCATGCTGCTCAGCCTGCTGGAAACCTGGTGCTGCCAGTACCTCGGCGCAGAAAACCATGCGGTATTACCTTACGACCACGGGCTGCGCCACCTGCCCGACTACCTGCAACAGCTGACCATGGAGAGCAATGGCAAGGGGGTCGACGCACAGGGCTGCCCCCTGTCCTGGGACAGCGCACCCGTGCTCTGGGGCGCCGCCGGCACCCTCGGGCAGCACTCTTTCCACCAGCTGCTGCACCAGGGTACCCGGCTATGCCCGGCGGATTTCATCCTGCCCCTGCGCACTCGCACCGGCATGCACGAGCAACACCGACTGCTGGTGGCCAACGGTATCGCCCAAAGCCGGGCCTTGATGGTGGGCCGCAGCGCGGAGGAGGCCCGCAGCGAACTGCTCCAGCGCGGACTGCAGAAGCAGCGCGCCGACGCACTGGCGCCGCACCTGGCCATGCCCGGCAGTCGCCCGCACAACGTCATCAGCTTCGACGCGGTCACCCCCTGGCGGCTGGGCGCGCTGCTGGCCCTCTACGAGCACCGTACTTTCTGCAGCGCACAGCTCTGGGGCATCAACGCGTTCGATCAGTGGGGCGTGGAACTGGGCAAGCAAATTGCCGACTCACTGCTGGAGGAGATGTCCGGCCCGACCGACCCGTATCAACCAGGGGCCGGCAGGGTGGACCTGGACCCCGCCAGCCGCGCCCTGCTGGAAGCCTGGCGCCGGGCGCAAACCCCCGGCTAGACCGCCTCCACCAGCGCCAGCAACTCGCGGGTGCGCCGCTGCATCAGGTCTGTATCGCCGCGACTCTCGACATTCAGCCGAACCACCGGTTCGGTATTCGACAGACGCAGATTGAAACGCCAGTCGGCAAAGGCCATCGAGAGCCCGTCGACAGATTCTTCCGCAAGCGCGTCCTCACGATAGTGCAAGGCCACCCGCTGCAGCACTGCGGCGGGATCCTCGACACTGCGGTTGATCTCGCCGCTGCAGGGAAATGCCGCCATGCGCTCCGCCACCAGACGGGAAAGGGCTTGCCCCCGCTTGCCCAGCAGCTCGGCCACCAGCAGCCAGGGAATCATGCCACTGTCGCAGTAGGCGAAATCCCGGAAATAGTGGTGGGCGCTCATTTCCCCACCGTAGACAGCATTCTCCGCGCGCATCCGCTCCTTGATAAAGGCGTGCCCGGTCTTGCTTTGCACTGCATGCCCGCCCAGGCGCTCGACCATGTCGACCGTATTCCAGGTCAGGCGCGGATCGTGGATGATGGTTTCACCGGGGTGACGGGTCAGGAAGGCCTCCGCCAACAGGCCCACCAGATAATAGCCCTCGACAAAATTGCCGCTCTCATCAAAAAAGAAACAGCGATCGAAATCGCCATCCCAGGCAATGCCGAGGTCGGCCCGGTGTTCGCGCACGGCGTCGCTGGTGGCCTGACGGTTCTCCGGCAGCAGCGGGTTGGGCACGCCGTTGGGGAAATGCCCGTCCGCCTCATGCTGCAGCTTGATAAACGTAAAGGGCAGGTGCGGCTCCAGCAGATCAATGACCCGCCCGGCACCGCCATTCCCGGCATTAACCACAATGCGCAGCGGCGGCAGCGATTCCACGTCCACGTAACCGAGCAGATGGTCCCGATAGGCCTCGCGGAGGTCCAGGGCCTGGTAATCACCCCGGCGGCTTGCAGGGGTAAACTCGCCCGCTGCGGCGAGGTCGCGAATATCGAACAGGCCGCTGTCCCCGGAAATGGGGCGCGACTGTTCGCGCACGAACTTCATGCCGTTGTAATCGGCGGGGTTGTGGCTGGCAGTCACCACAATGCCACCGTCCATCCCGGCGTGACTGGTAGCGAAGTAGATTTCCTCGGTGCCGCACAGGCCGATATCAAACACATCCACACCCTGGGCGCGAAGGCCCTCCACCAGCGCGCCCTTGATGGCTTCGCTGGTCAGGCGGATATCGTGCCCCACCACCACGCGACGAGGCCGCAGCACCTCGGCAAAAGCCCGGCCGATATTACCGGCGATCGTCTCGTTCAGCTGATCGGGCACCCGTCCGCGAACGTCGTAGGCCTTGAAACACGTCAGTGGCGACATCGACATGCCCCTCAATCGCGTCGATAGTGGTTTTCGTAGACGAAGTTGGTCGCCTCCACAAAGCCCGGCACACTCCCACAGTCGAAGCGGCGCCCCTGGAAGCGGTAGGCCATCACGCAGCCCTGCTGGGCCTGAGTTTGCAGTGCGTCGGTGAGCTGGACTTCGCCATTGGCACCGGGCGGCGTCTCGCGCAGAATATCGAAGATGTCCGGGGTCAGGATATAGCGCCCGATGATCGCGAGGTTGGACGGCGCGTCCTTCGGGTCCGGCTTCTCCACCATCTTGTCCACCCGGTACAGGCCGTCCTTGAGACTCTCGCCGGCGATCACGCCATACTTGTTGACCTCCTCCGGCGGCACCTCCTGGATGGCGACGATGGAACAGCGAAACTGGCGATACAGTTCGGCCATCTGGGCAAGCACCCCGGGGCCGTCGTTGAGGCACAGGTCATCGGAGAGCACCACACCGAAGGGGTCACTGCCGATCAGCGCCTCCCCTGTGAGAATGGCGTGGCCCAGCCCCTTCATTTCACGCTGCCGGACCATGGTAAAGATGCCCTTGTCGAGCACATTGCGGATGCTGTCCAGATAGACCTCCTTCCCGGTACCGGAGATCTGGTGCTCCAACTCGTAGCTGATGTCAAAGTGGTCCGCGATGGAACGCTTGCCGCGACCGGTCACCATGGCACAGGTGGTCATCCCCGCCTCAATGGCCTCCTCCACGCCGTACTGAACCAGTGGCTTGTTGACGATGGGCAGCATTTCCTTGGGCATGCTCTTGGTCGCGGGGAGAAACCGGGTGCCATAACCGGCAACGGGAAAGAGGCATTTATGAATCATCGGGAAGGCTCCTGGCGGTTCTCAGGTGGTGGCGAGGTTGGCGGGCGCCTCGCGCCCATAGACATCTTCAAAGCGCACGATGTCGTCCTCCCCCAGGTAGCTGCCGGATTGCACCTCGATCAGCTCCAGGGGTATGCGACCCGGGTTGGCAAGGCGGTGCTTGCGGCCCAGGGGAATGTAAGTGGACTCGTCCTCCGCCAGCATGAACACACGGTCCTCGCAGGTCACCTCGGCGGTGCCGTGGACCACGATCCAGTGTTCGGCCCGGTGGTGATGCATCTGCAGGGACAGGGTCTGGCCGGGGTTGACGATAATTCGCTTGACCTGGAAGCGCTCGGCGCAGACCAGGGTCTCGTAGCTGCCCCAGGGCCGGTAGACCCGGGAGTGAAGAACGGCCTCTTGCCGGCCCGCGGCCTTCAATTGTGCCACGATGTGCTTGACGTCCTGGACCCGCTCGCGATCGGCCACCAGCACCGCGTCGGGGGTCTCGACCACCACCAGGTTGTCCACCCCGGTGGCCGCCACCAGGCGCGATTCACTGCGGAAATAGCTGTCCCGGCAGTTGTCCAGCAGCACGTCGCCCTGGGTGGCATTGCCGCTGTCGTCGCGCTCGGCCACCTCCCACAGGGAAGACCAGGCACCGACATCGCTCCAGCCGCAGTCCAGCGCCACCACCGCACCGTTGTCGGTGTGTTCCATTACCGCGTAGTCGATGCTGTCCGCGGGGCAGGACAGGAAGGCCTCGCTGTCCGGGCGAATGAAGTCCAGGTCCACCGCGGCCCCCGCCATGGCGGCGCGGCACTGTTCCACCATCTGCGGCTGCTCCCGGGCCAGTTCTTCCAGATAACTTGCCGCACGGAACAGGAACATCCCGGCGTTCCACAGGTAACTGCCGCTATCCAGGTAGGCCTGGGCGGTCTCCAGGTCCGGTTTTTCCACGAAGCTGTCCAGGGCAAAGCTGTCGTCGCCGAGACTCGCGCCGCAGCGCACGTAGCCGTAGCCGGTCTCGGGATGCGTGGGCACCACGCCGAAGGTCACCAGCCGCCCTTCCCGCGCCAGGGGCAGCGCCACGCTGACCGCCCGGGTAAAGGCCGCCACGTCGCGGATCAGGTGGTCCGCCGGCAGCACCAGCAACAGCGCATCGGGGTCCCGGGCCAGCTCGCGCAGGGCCGCGAGGGCCACCGCCGGCGCCGTGTTGCGGCCCTGGGGCTCCAGCAGCAGCGCACCGGGCTTGAGGTCGACCTGGCGCAGTTGCTCTGCCACCATGAAACGGTGTTCCTCGTTGCACACCACCACCGGCGGGGCCGCCGTCAGGCCGTCGGTACGCGCCAGGGTTGCCTGTAACATGGAGAACTCACCCACCAGGGGCAGGAACTGCTTGGGGTGAAGCTCGCGGGAGACTGGCCAGAGTCGGCTGCCTACACCGCCGCACAACAATACGGGCGTGAGCATGGCTTTCCTTGATCTGTCGGCCCGCGGCATGCCGCGGAATCGGATACGAGCGGTTTATGGTAGCCCAGCATCGCGTCCCGGGGCCAGCACGCGCGGGGCGGCGACTGCGGATCTGCTGGACTTGTGCCCCGCAGGGTTTAGAATGGGCACCCACGCAACGCGGCCGGCATGCCGGCCTCACTCAGGTACGCCCCAAGCCAGGGCTTCACATCCACGTCAGATCCGGACCCTCTATGACAGCACAACACGCTTTCGCCAAGGAGGAGCTTGTCGCCTGCGGGCACGGCGAACTTTTTGGCCCCGGTAACGCCCAGCTACCGACCAACAACATGCTGATGCTTGACCGTATCACCCACATCAGCTCCGAGGGCGGCCGCTACGGCAAGGGCGAGATGGTCGCGGAACTGGATATCCACCCGGACCTGTGGTTCTTTCAGTGCCACTTCCCGGGGGACCCGGTCATGCCCGGCTGCCTGGGCCTCGACGCGATGTGGCAGCTGGTCGGGTTTTTCCTCGGCTGGCGCGGCAATCCCGGCAAGGGACGGGCCCTGGGTTCGGGAGAAGTCAAGTTCACCGGGCAGATTCTGCCCACCGCCAACAAGGTGACCTACAACATCCACATGAAACGGGTCATCGAACGCAAGTTGATCATGGGCATCGCCGACGGCGTCGTGTCCGTGGACGGTCGCGAGATCTATACCGCCAGCGACCTGCGTGTAGGCTTGTTCAAATCGACGGAGTCCTTCTAGTACCATGAATAGACGCGTAGTCATCACAGGGCTGGGTATTGTTTCCTGCCTGGGCAACGACGCAGACAGCGTCGCCGATGCCCTGTACCAGGGGCGGTCCGGCATCGCGCTCCGACAGGAGCAGATCGATATGGGAATGCGCTCGCACATCGCCGGCGCACCGGATATCGATGTCAGCGAGCACATCGACCGCAAGCAGCTGCGTTTCATGGGCGATGCCGCGGCCTATGCCTACATCGCCATGCAGCAGGCGATCAAGGATGCCAACCTGACAGAGCGGGAAGTGTCCAATGTGCGCACCGGCATCATTGCCGGCTCCGGTGGAGCCTCCTCGGCCAGCCAGACCGAGGCCGCGGATATCCTGCGGGAGAAAGGCCTGCGGCGCGTCGGCCCCTACCGGGTGACCCAGACCATGGGCAGCACCGTGTCCGCCTGCCTGGCCACACCGTTCAAAATCAAGGGGGTCAACTACTCGATCTCCTCGGCCTGCTCGACCAGCGCACACTGCATCGGCAACGCCATGGAACAGATCCAGATGGGCAAGCAGGATGTGGTCTTTGCCGGCGGCGGCGAAGAACTGCACTGGACACTGAGCAGCCTCTTCGACGCCATGGGCGCCCTGTCCACCAAGTACAACGACGCGCCGGAGCAGGCCTCGCGGGCCTACGATGCGGACCGCGACGGCTTCGTCATTGCCGGCGGTGCGGGTATGCTGGTGCTCGAAGAACTGGAGCACGCCCGCGCCCGGGGCGCGAAAATCTACGCCGAATTGGTGGGCTATGGCGCCACCTCCGACGGCCACGACATGGTAGCGCCCTCCGGCGAAGGCGCGGTGCGCTGCATGCAGCAGGCCCTGGCCACTGTCGAGGGCCCGATCGACTACATCAATGCCCACGGCACCAGCACGCCGGCGGGGGATATCCAGGAGCTGAAGGCGGTGCGTGAAGCCTATCAGGACCTCGGCTACATTCCGGTGATCAGCTCGACCAAATCGCTCTCCGGCCACTCCCTTGGGGCCGCCGGCGTGCAGGAGGCGATCTACTCGCTGTTGATGCAGCAACGCGGCTTCATCGCCGCCTCGGCCAACATCCAGAACCTCGACCCCGAGGCCGAGGGCCTGCCGATCGCTCGCGAGCGCCACGAGAACGTCGACCTGCAACGGGTGATGTCCAACAGCTTCGGTTTCGGCGGCACCAACGCCTCGCTGGTGTTCCAGAAGCTCAGCGACTGAATACCGGGACGGGCAGGCCGGAGAAAATCTGGCCTGCCCTTTCAGTTTTACCCGAAAGGCGCCAGAAGCCGAACCTCCAACCAGTCTCCTTCCTCCACCGTGGCCTGTTCCGGCACCACGACCAGAGCATCGGCCTCGCTCACGACGCTGAGCACACCGGAACTCTGGTTGCCAACGGATACTGCCCACCACTCCCCGTCTCGAATTTCGATACGCACGCGGCGGAAGTCGCGACGGATACCCGGTCGTTCGACACAGAAGGCTGCGCGCGCGTGGAGCGCCGGCAGAGGCCTGGGCTCCTCGCCCTGGCAGCGCTGCAGGAAAGGCCGGGCCAGCAGACAGAAGGTGACAAAACTGGAGGTGGGATTGCCCGGGAGCCCGATGAAGGGCTTGCCGCACACCCGACCAAAGGCCAGGGGCTTGCCCGGCTTGATGGCCAGACGCCACAGCAGAAGCTCGCCGAGGGCCTCCACCTGGCTGCGGACGTGGTCCTCCTCGCCCACGGAAACGCCGCCCGAGGCCAGCACACAGTCCGCCTGCACTGCCGCATCTTCCAGGGCCGCCACCACCGCCGCGGGACTGTCGGGCACGATACCCGGGTCCCAGACCTGCATGCCCAGGGCCTCCAGCAGGCCAGCCAGCATGTATCGGTTGCTGTCGTAGATCTGCCCCGACCGCAAAGGGCCGCTACCGGGGGCAACCAGCTCACTCCCGGTACACAGAAGCGCGACACGCAGGGGACGATAGACGCTGGCCTGGTTCATCCCCAGGGAAGCCAGCAGCCCGAGGTCCGCGGCCCGCAGGCGCTGCCCGCGCCGCAGAACAACGGTACCCTCGACGATGTCCTGACCGCGCAGGCGAATATTCTCGCCCGGACACACGGCGCCAGTGACGACAATGGCGTCGTCGGCAGGCTGCGTGTTTTCCTGCATGACCACGGCATTCGCCCCCGGTGGCACCGGCGCCCCGGTGAAGATACGCGCCGCAGTGCCCGCCCGCAGCGGCTCCGGCCTACTGCCCGCGGGAATACGCTGACTTACGGGCAGCGGACCGGCACCGAGGTCTTCCACCCGCAGGGCGTAGCCGTCCATCGCGCTGTTGTCCTCCGGCGGGACCGCGAGGGCAGCGCATACATCCTCCGCGAGCACCCGGTGGCGAAGCGCCGGCAGCGGCAGGACCTCGACCCCGGGTGGCTCCGGTGCTGCCGCCAGCATGGCCGCGAGCGCATCATCCAGGGGCAGCAGCGGCTTCATTCGGCCGACTTTCGGGCTCGCAGCACCCCGACGAAGTTGCAGGGTCGGTGGTCGGCGTCCAGCTGCTCGCGAATGATGCCGTTCCACGCCGTGCGGCAGGCTCCGGTGGAGCCCGGCACGCAAAAAATGACCGTGTGGTTGGCCAGACCGGCGAGGGCGCGGGACTGGATGGTCGAGGAGCCGATTTCGGCCAGGGACAGCGCGCGAAAGACCTCGCCAAACCCATCGATTTGCTTGTCAAACAGGGGCAGCACAGCCTCCGGCGTGGAATCGCGACCGGAAAAGCCCGTGCCACCGGTTACCAGCACCGCATCGACTTCGGGGTCCGCGATCCACTGGGAGACAATCGCCCGAATACGGTAGATGTCATCGGCGACAATGGCCCGAGCCGAACAGCGATGTCCGGCCTCCACGACAGCGGTCTCCAGATAGTGACCGGAGGTGTCGGTATCGACATTGCGGGTATCCGAGACGGTCAACACGGCAATCCCCAATACGGATGCGGCACTGGGCTGCTCAGACATGGTTGCTTACCTGTTTCTGTTGCTGTTGATGACGGAAGTAAAGGCGTACGGTGTCCGCCACAAAACCGCGCCAGGGCACCTGCTTGATGGCGAAGGTATCCCGCAGGCGCTGGCAGCGCAGGCTGCGATTGCGCTCCAGCGCATCATCCTCGCAGACTTCCAGCTGAATGCTGCCGGGGGCGAAATCGGTAAACTGGGATACCGAAGCCAGCAGCACCTCGGCAAACTCGTAGCAGGTGGTGACATCCGAGCTGCAGTAGTGGAAATTGCCGAAGGCATCAGCACCGGCACTCATCTGATCGATCACACCGGCAATCACCCGGGCCGCATCGCCGGCTTCCACCGGACACCCCCGTCGCGCTGTACCCAATTGCAGGGTACCGCCGCTGAGCAGTTGCTCAAGCATGTGCGTGAGCACATTGACGCCCTCGTGGGAAAATACCGGCCCCAGACGCAGGATAAAATGGCGCTCGCAGGTCGAGCGCACCACCTCTTCGGCCCGCGCGATCAGCTGAGCGACCGACTCGTCACTGTCGGGCGCATCGTCTTCCTGCCGGGAACGCTCACCCAGACCGCTGAAGACCCGGGCGCTGGACACCAGAAAATGACGGCCCGCGCTACGCTGACAGGCCTTGGCAAGCCAGTGGGTACGTTCGACATCTTCGTCCGATACGATCTCACCGCTGTCCGCTGCCGCCTGTAGACGGGTATCCACCAGCACATCGGCACGCGCCCGCCGCACGGCCTTCTTCGCCTGGCGCTCGCTCTTCCAGCGAGACGCCGCGAGGGAAATCAGCTCGACATCGTGCCGCCCCCAGCGACGCAGATGATGCACCAACGCCAGTCCGAGGGAAGAGTCGGAACCGATCAACAGGACCCGCAAGAGTCGCCTCCCGAAATTCTCACACCTGGCGAGATCACCACATTTCTAGAAGGGAATATCGTCGTCAAAGTCATTGAAGTCCTGGGGCGGAGGCGCCGGCTGCTGGTTGCCGCCAGCCTGGCCCTGGGGCCCCGCCGGCACCTGCTGCCGCTGCGGTGCCGGCTGCTGCTGGCCATAATCCCCGGGGCCTGAGCTGTAGTTGTCCTGGCCCATGCCGCCGCGGCTGTCCAGCATCTGCATCTCGTTGGCCACGATCTCGGTGGTGTAGCGATCCTGGCCGTCCTGGCCCTGCCACTTGCGGGTGCGCAGAGAGCCCTCGACATAGACCTTGGAACCCTTGCGCAGGTACTCTCCGGCGATCTCCGCCAGGCGATTGAAAAACACCACGCGGTGCCACTCGGTGCGCTCCTGGGGCTGGCCGGTCTGCTTGTCCTTCCACTGGTCGCTGGTGGCCAGATTGACGTTGGTCACCGCCCCGCCGGAGGGCATGTAGCGGGTTTCCGGATCCGCCCCCAGGTTGCCGATCAGAATCACCTTGTTGATGCCCCTAGCCATGTTCTTGCCCTCTGTCAGGATGCGCTGCGGATGTTGCAATGGAGTGCGCGACTATAGCAATCCGGCCCTGCAAATGCGACACGCGGGAGCGGGCACAAACCATCAGATGGCAACCGCAGCGGCCAGCCGAACCCCGCGATAACACATCGCGGTTTCAGCGCGCTTTTGAGGTCAGGGCCTCTTCCGCGGCTGCCCGCTGGCCATGCCGCGGCAGGGCAAGCAGGCACCACAGCCCGCAAAGACCCACGCAGAACAGCAGCACCGACTGGCTGCCGTAGTGCTGCAGGAGCCAACCACCCAGGGCGCCACCAGCAAAGATGCCCAGGAACTGGGCGGTGGAATAGATGCCCAGGGCAGTCCCCCGCCCGCCCGGAAACACCGCCTTGCTCACCATTGATGGCAGCGTGGCCTCGAGGTAATTGAAACCGACGAAAAACAGCCAGGCGGCCAGGTAGATCGTCCAGCCACTGGCCGCCAGACCGAGCGCCACCAGAGCGACCACCAGCGCCAGGATGGCCGCCAGGAACACCGGCGCCGGCCGACCGCCCCGCTCCGCCAGCCGCATCATGGGTAAGACACCCAGTACCGAGAGCAGAATCACGGGCAGGTAGACCTGCCAGTGCTGATCCCGGGGCACGCCGGCCAGGCCCTCGATCAGGCCCGGGAGCACCAGGAACAGCGCCATCAGTACACAGTGGAGCGTGAAAATACCCGCGTCCAGGCGCAGCAGAGCCGGGTCGCGCAGGGCGCGTCCGAACAGGTTGCCGCGGGGCGCGGCAGATTCCACGGTCTGCCCGCTCTCGGGCTCGGGGATCCGCCACAGGACCAGCATGCCGAGGACAGCCAGCACCGCCGTGATGGCAAAGACCAGATCGAGTCCGCCAAAGGCCGCCAGCAGAGGGCCCACGACCAGCGCCACGGCAAAGGCGAGGCCGATACTGGCCCCGACGATGGCCATGGCCTTGGTCCGCTGTTCGTCGCTGGTCAGGTCGGCCACCAGCGCCATGATGCTGCTGGCGATGGCCCCCGCTCCCTGCAGCAGGCGGCCAAGCACGATCCCGTGGATGCTCTCCGACCAGGCAGCCAGCAGGCTGCCCAGGGCAAAGACCAGCAGGCCTCCGACAATCACCGGCTTGCGGCCAATCCGGTCCGAGAGCCAGCCCAGGGGAACCTGCAGCAGGGCCTGGCTGAGGCCGTAGATACCCAGGGCCAGCCCGATCAGGGCGGGCGTCGCGCCGCGATAGTCGGCAGCGTAGAGGGCCAACAGGGGCAGGACCATGAACAGGCCCAGCATGCGCACGTTGTACAGCAGGGCAAGAGACAGCACCGCGCGGCGTTCCGCCGCTGTCATGGGATTCTTGGTGATCACGAACTCGGACTGTGAAAGGCTTGGACCGCGAATTCTAGCAGCTTGGCCGCCGCAGCGACATCCGCGCGGCACGCAAGGCACATCCAGCTCGCCGGACCGCGCGTAAACTGCCCCGTAGTTGCGGCCCTGCGATAGCTTTTGCCCGCCCTACCCCCAGCGCCTATACTGGCAGGTTTGATCGACCCTCATCAGGGAGAGTCATGGACACTATTCAGGTCCGCGGTGCACGTACGCACAACCTCAAGAACATCGACCTCGACATTCCCCGGGACAAACTGGTGGTCATCACCGGGCTGTCCGGCTCCGGGAAGTCATCACTGGCCTTCGACACGCTCTACGCGGAGGGCCAACGGCGCTATGTCGAGTCCCTGTCCACCTATGCGCGCCAGTTCCTGTCGATGATGGAAAAACCCGACATCGACCATATCGAGGGTCTGTCGCCGGCAATCTCCATCGAACAGAAGTCCACCTCTCACAACCCCCGCTCCACCGTCGGCACCATTACCGAAATCTACGACTACCTGCGTCTGCTGTTCGCCCGGGTCGGCGATCCCCGCTGCCCCGAGCACGGCGAGACCCTGCAGGCCCAGACCATCAGCCAGATGGTGGACAGCGTGCTGGCCCTCCCCGAGGGCAGCAAGCTGATGCTGCTGGCACCGGTGGTGCGCGATCGTAAGGGTGAACACCTGCACGTGTTCGAGGAGCTGCGCGCGGGCGGCTTCGTCCGCGCCCGGGTGGATGGCATCGTCACCGACCTCGACGACCTGCCGAAACTGGACAAGAAGCGCAAGCACAGCATCGACGTGGTGGTTGATCGCTTCAAGGTGCGCCCCGACCTCAACCTGCGCCTGGCGGAATCCTTCGAGACCGCGCTGGGGCTCACCGATGGCCTGGCCACGGTGAGCTACATGGACGGCGACGGTGAAGACCTGATGTTCTCCGCCCGCTTTGCCTGTCCGGTCTGCGGCCACAGCATCGACGAACTGGAGCCGCGACTGTTCTCTTTCAACAATCCGGCCGGGGCCTGTTCCAGTTGCGACGGCCTGGGGGTCAAGCAGTACTTCGACCCGGAACGCATCGTGGTGCACCCCGAATCAAGCCTGGCCGAGGGCGCGATCCGCGGCTGGGATCGCCGCAACGTGTATTACTTCCACATGCTGACCAGCCTGGCGGAGCACTACGGCTTTTCCATCGACACCCCTTTCGCCAAGCTGAAGAAGAAGCAGCGGGAGGCAATCCTCTACGGCTCGGGTGATGAAGAGGTCAGCTTCGCCTATGTGAATGACCGCGGCGACGTATTCAAGCGCCGCCACCCCTTCGAGGGCATCATCCATAACATGGAGCGGCGCTACCGGGAGACCGAATCCCAGAGCGTCCGCGAGGAGCTGGCCCGCTTCCTTGCCTCCCAGCCCTGCCCCGACTGCGGCGGCACCCGCCTGTGCCGGGACGCCCGCCACGTCTTCGTGGATGACCGCAGCCTGCCCTCGATCACCGAAATGCCGGTGGGCGAGGCGGAGGTCTATTTTGAACAGCTGGCTCTGGAGGGCCGCAAGGGGGAGATCGCCAGCAAGATTCTCAAGGAGCTGCGCGCCCGCTACCGTTTCCTGGTCGATGTGGGCCTGAATTACCTGACCCTGAGCCGCAGTGCGGAGACACTCTCCGGCGGCGAGGCCCAGCGCATCCGCCTGGCCAGCCAGATCGGCGCTGGCCTGGTGGGGGTAATGTACATCCTCGACGAGCCCTCGATCGGCCTGCACCAACGGGACAACGAGCGCCTGCTGAACACCCTCAACCACCTGCGCGACCTGGGCAACACGGTGCTGGTGGTGGAACACGACGAGGACGCCATCCGCAGCGCCGACCACATCATCGACATCGGCCCGGGTGCCGGTGTCCACGGCGGTCGCATCGTCGCCCAGGGCACCTTCGAGGACATTATCGGCACCGAACAGTCGCTCACCGGCGCCTACCTCTCCGGGAAGCGGCGGATCGAGATTCCCGCCAAGCGCGTGGCTCGCGACCCCAAGAAGACCATCCGACTGCTGGGTGCCCGGGGCAACAACCTCCAGGGCGTCGACCTGGAACTGCCGGTCGGCCTGCTCACCTGTATTACCGGCGTATCCGGTTCAGGCAAGTCCACCCTGATCAACAACACCCTTTACCCGATCGCCGCCACCCAGCTGAACGGCGCCACCTCCCTCAACCCGGCGCCCTATGAGCGCATCGAGGGGATGCAGCACATCGACAAGTGCATTGATATCGACCAGAGCCCGATTGGCCGCACACCGCGTTCCAACCCGGCCACCTATACCGGCATTTTCACGCCGGTACGGGAGCTTTTTGCCGGCACGCAGGAGGCCCGCTCCCGCGGCTACAAGCCGGGGCGCTTCAGCTTCAACGTCAAGGGCGGCCGCTGTGAGGCCTGTCAGGGGGATGGTGTCACCAAGGTGGAGATGCACTTCCTGCCGGACATCTACGTACCCTGCGATATCTGCAAGGGCAAGCGCTACAACCGCGAGACCCTGGAGATCCGCTACAAAGGCAAGAGTATCCACGAGGTCCTGGAAATGACCGTGGAGGATGCCCTGGCCTTCTTCGAGCCGGTACCCTCGATCGCCCGCAAGCTGCAGACGCTGATGGACGTGGGCCTGTCCTATATCCGCCTGGGCCAGGCGGCCACTACGCTATCCGGCGGCGAGGCCCAGCGGGTCAAGCTGTCACGCGAACTGTCCAAGCGCGACACCGGAAAGACGCTCTACATCCTCGATGAGCCGACCACAGGCCTGCATTTCGAGGACATTCGACAGCTGCTGGATGTGGTGCACCGACTGCGCGATCATGGCAATACCGTGGTCATCATCGAGCACAACCTGGACGTGATCAAAACTGCCGACTGGCTGGTGGACCTAGGCCCCGAGGGCGGCAGCGGCGGCGGCCAGATCATCGCCACCGGCACACCGGAAGAAGTGGCCAAAGTGAAGCGCTCCCACACGGGACGATTTCTGAAGCCGATGCTGAAGGGCTGACCTGAAACGTCAACGATTCTCGCGCGTGTGCCAGAGACGCAGCACGATGATCGATTCGGTCTGAACTTCGTAACGAATTTCATAGCGCCCAACCAGGATGCGCCGCACTTCACGCGGCGCAAACTGAAACAGCTGCTCGCCCAGGCGGGGATTCTCCCGCAGGCGTTCGGGCGCCCTGGCCAGTGACTGCACCGTGCGCGCAGCGGCCAACCGGCTGTCCCGCTCAAGAAAGTCATACAGGCGCTGCAGGTCCGCGAGCGCTCTGCGGCTCCACTGCAACTCTCTCAACGCGAAACCGGTTCTGCAACATCTCCGGCGCTCAAGCCATCAGCCCAGGCAAGAACCGACTGATGGTCGATGATGGCGCCGGAGTCGACTTCCGCCAAGGCCTCTCGCGTCAGGCTGTCGCGCTCGTCCTCCAGCGCTATCCAGCTCGCCAGAGCCTGCTTCACGATCCAGCCACGGGAGCGCTCCAGACGCTCGGCCAGCCTGTCCACCTGCTCCGCCATGTCGGTGGGCACATGTGCAGTCAGCACTCTCGTCTCGCTTTTCACAACAACACCCCGCTTTAATCAAAATCAATCAACGTGATTGAAATTAGACCACGCGTGAAAAAAAGACAAGTCTGGCGATAGCAGGGTCAATACCCGCCAGGTACAGGCACCTCCGCCGGTGCCGATTTGCAGCGTCCCAGCACCCGCTGGGCCGCCTGCCGCAGCAGGCTGATATCGATGGCTACGGCAATGAAGTCAAAGCCCAGGTCGCGGTAGCGACACGCCGCGGGTTCCCCGGGCGCCAGGATACCCACGGCCTTGCCCGCCGCCTTGGCCGCCGCGGCCACCGACTCAATGCAGGCCTGCACCTCGGGGTGCTCGGGCTGGTCCGGAAAGCCCAGGTCGGCGGAGAGATCCACCGGGCCAATGAAAATGGCATCGACGCCCTCCACCTCGGCTATCTGGCGGATATGCTCGGCACCGCGGCGACTCTCCACCTGCAGGATCAGGCAGATTTCCTCGTGGGCGCGGTGGATATAGTCGCCGATGGCACCCCAGCGGGTCGCCCGCGTGAGACCGCCGCCGACCCCGCGGATGCCACCCTGGGGCGGATAACGCGTCGCCCGCACCAGCTCCCGGGCCTGCTCGCCCGTCTCCACCATGGGAATCATCAGGCTCTGGGCGCCGACATCCAGATACTGCTTGATCAGCGCCGCATCCCCGTTCACCGGCCGCACCACCGCGGAGACCGGGTAGGGCGTCACCACCTGCAGCTGCTCCAGCACCGAGGGCACCGAGTTCGGCGCGTGCTCGCCGTCAATCAGCAGCCAGTCCGCACCCGTCGTCGCGCAAACCTCCGCCGCATAGGCACTGCCCAGCGCCAGCCAGAGCCCGTACTGCGTCTCACCGCGGGCCAGCGCCGCCTTGAACTGATTGACCGGAACCCGCACGCCGCATCCCTCATCGCCAGAAAGGCCGCCATTTTAGCACCCTGAGCCAGATGCGCAGCCAAGCGAAGCCATGCCAGGTTCCGGGACCGTCGCCGGCCAGGGAAGGCCGGCGCCGAGCGCACAGGGATGTGCTTGTAGCGTGTCCCGGAATTGGCATGGCTTCGCTTGGCGCCACGGAGCAGGCACAAAAAAGGGCGCCATAGCGCCCTGATTCGAAGCGAGGTGCCCGCCACAGCGGGCCCCAGGCTTACTCGTCGTCGACCGTGCCCACCGGCTCGGCGATGATGTCGTCTTCCAGCAATTCCTTGATGGACAGCTTGATGCGGCCGCGCTGGTCCACGTCCAGGACCTTCACTTCCACTTCCTGGCCTTCCTTCAGGTAGTCGGACACATTCTCCACCCGCTCGTTGGCGATCTGGGAGATGTGTACCAGGCCGTCCTTGCCAGGCAGGATGTTGACGAAGGCGCCGAAGTCGACGATACGCGCGACGGTGCCCTTGTAGATGGCACCGACTTCCGCCTCGGCCGTGATCTCTTCGATCATCGCCACCGCCTTGTCGCGGGCGCCCTTGTCCAGACCGAAGACACGGACGGTACCGTCGTCGTCGATGTCCACGGTGGCGCCGGAGGCTTCGGTGATGGAGCGAATGGTCGCGCCACCCTTGCCGATGATGTCGCGGATCTTCTCGGCATCCACCTTCAGGGAGATCATGCTAGGCGCGTTGTCCGAGGTGACCTTGCGCGGCTCGGGCAGCACGGCATTCATCTGGCCGAGGATGTGCAGACGGGCCTGCTGGGCCTGCTGCAGCGCCACTTCCATGATCTGCTCGTTGATGCCTTCGATCTTGATGTCCATCTGCAGGGCGGTGATGCCCTCGGCAGTACCGGCGACTTTGAAGTCCATGTCGCCCAGGTGGTCTTCGTCACCCAGGATATCGGTGAGTACGGCGAACTGGTTGCCATCCTTGACCAGACCCATGGCGATACCGGCAACCGGAGCGCGCAGGGGCACACCGGCGGCCATCAGCGCCAGGGAGCCGACACATACGGAAGCCATGGAGCTGGAGCCGTTGGACTCGGTGATCTCGGAAACCACGCGCACGGTGTAGGGGAATTCCGCCTCGGAAGGCAGTACCGCTGCCAGGCCACGACGGGCCAGGCGACCGTGACCAATTTCCCGGCGACCGGTAAAGCCCACACGCCCGGCTTCACCCACGGAATAGGGGGGGAAGTTGTAGTGCAGCATGAAGGGGTCGCGGCGCTCGCCTTCCAGGGCATCGATGATCTGCGCGTCACGCGTGGAGCCGAGGGTGACAGCACCGATGGCCTGAGTCTCGCCGCGGGTGAAGAGTGCGGAGCCGTGCACCTTGGGCAGCACGTCAACTTCACAGGCAATGGCGCGGACGGTGCGATTGTCACGGCCGTCAATACGCGCTTCACCATTGAGGATGCGCTTGCGTACCAGGGTCTTCTCGACGCGCTTGAACACGTCCTTGACTTCGTCTTCGCTGGGGCCACCCTCGACCGCCAGGGCTTCGACACAGGCCTGACGCACCTGGGCCACACGCTCGTAGCGCTGGGCCTTCTCGGTAATGCGATAGGCTTCGCCGAGATCCTGCTTGACCTGGGCTTCCACGGCAGCCAGCAGCTCGGCGTCGACGGCAGCGGCCTCCCAGTCCCAGCGCGGCTTGCCAGTTTCGGCGGCCAGTTCCTTGATTGCCTGGATCGCTACCTGCATTTCCTGCTGGGCGAAAAGTACCGCACCCAGCATCTGGTCTTCGGTCAGCTCCTTGGCCTCGGATTCGACCATCAGCACCGCGTGCTCGGTGCCTGCAACCACCATGTCCAGCTTGCTCTCGGTCAGCTCGACGTAGGTCGGGTTGAGCAGGTAACCCTGGGCTTCGCTAAAGCCGACGCGGGCACCGGCAATCGGGCCATTGAAGGGGATACCGGAAATCGCCAGGGCCGCGGAGGTCCCGAGCATGGCGGGAATATCCGGGTCGATGTGCTTGTCCGCGGACATCACGGTGCAGATCACCTGCACTTCGTTCATGAAGCCTTCGGGAAACAGCGGGCGAATGGGGCGATCGATCAGACGCGAGGTGAGGGTTTCCTTCTCGCTGGGGCGTCCCTCACGCTTGAAAAAGCCGCCGGGGATCTTGCCGGAGGCGTAGGTCTTTTCCTGGTAGTGCACTGACAGGGGGAAGAAGGGCTGGCCCGGCTTGGCGGTTCTGTCCGCCACCACCGTACACAGCACCGAGGTATTCTCAACGGTCACCAGCACCGCGCCGGTCGCCTGGCGGGCGATGCGGCCGGTCTCCAGGGTGACCGTCTGACCACCGTACTGGAAAGTTTTGGTTACTGGATTCACTCTTTTTCTCCAATTCCGAAAATGACTACCGGGGCACTGGGCCCCGGTATGAAATACTGCTTATCGACGCAGGCCGAGTCGCTTGATGAGGTCCGTATAGCGGGACACATCCTTGCGCTTCAGGTAGTCCAGCAGCTTGCGGCGCTGGTTGACCATGCGGATCAGGCCGCGGCGCGAGTGGTGATCCTGCTTGTGGCTCTTGAAGTGGTCCTGCAGCTGTTCGATGTTTGCAGTCAGCAGTGCCACCTGCACTTCCGGAGAGCCGGTATCGCCTTCACCACGCTGGTACTGCTTGACGATCTCTGCTTTCTGTTCAGCCAGTAATGCCATGTCGATAGTCCTCTTGTGTAATCTGCGTGCCCCGGTTGCTTTCGCGGGGCGTGAATGAAAAGAGCCTGTCCGTGCAGATTGACAGACAGGTTCGCGTCACCTCCCGGTGACTATCAGTCGACGCGGCGCCACGCGCCCATCGTCCAATATTTCGCCAATACCCAGAAACTCACCGTTTTCCAGGGTCATGCGCACCAGGCCATCGGCCGGTGCCCGGGCCACCCGCACCGGCTGGCCCTGACGCATGTAAAAACCCGCGGACTCGCCCAGGCACACCCGGGGCAGCCCCTCAATCGCCGCATCCATCGGCAACAGCAGGCTGTCCATGTGCGCCAGCTCCTCGGCGTCCCGCAGCGCCTGCAAGGCAGGCAGCGTCACTGCCTGCGACAGGTCGAAGGGACCGGCCTGGGTGCGACGCAGGGCACCCACATGGGCACCACAACCAAGCAATTTACCCAGGTCGTCCGCCAGCGCACGCACATAGGTGCCCTTGCTGCAGCGCATGCGGATATCCGCCTCCGCTCTGGGACCCGCGCGAAAGGCCAAAAGTTCCAGCTGGTACAGTGTGACCCGCCGTGCCTTGCGCTCCACTTCCTGCCCCTGGCGCGCCAGCTTGTACAAGGGCTGGCCACCCTGTTTCACCGCCGAATACATCGGCGGCACCTGTTCTATCTCGCCCCGGAAAGTATCCAGAGCCGCGGCAACCTCCGCTTCCGTCAGGCCGCTGGCATCGCGCTCCTCCAGCACCTCACCCTCCGCATCCGCGGTGGTGGTGGTAGCGCCGAGGACAAAGGTACTCTCGTAGGCCTTGTCCGCATCCAGCAAATACTGGGAAAACTTGGTCGCCTCGCCAAAACACAAGGGCAGAACACCGGTCGCCATGGGGTCCAGGCTACCGGTATGCCCCGCCTTGGCGGCAAAGTATAGTCGTTTTGCCGTCTGCAGTGCGTGGTTGGAGCTCATCCCCGCCGGCTTGTCCAGGACCAGGATACCGTCCACGGGCCGACCCTTGCGACGTCGGGCCACTCAGTGCTCCTCGCCCGGCTCGTCCTGGCGCAGGCCGAGCTCGCGGTCCGCCTCCGCGGCACGCTGGATCAAATCCTCCATGTCGCGACCGCGACCCACGCTGGTATCGAAGCGAAAGCCCAGCTGCGGCACGCTGCGCAGGTTGCTATCCCGGGAGAGCAGGCTGCGCAGAAAGCCCGCAGCGCCATTGAGCGCCTTCGCAGCCTCGCTAGCCTCTTCCGGGGTATCGCTGCCCAGGCGGGTAAACCAGACCCGCGCGTGGGCGAGGTCACGGCTGACATCGACACCGGTGATGCTGACCATGCCGATGCGCGGATCGCGCAGCTCCTGCTGGATCAACTGCGCCAGCTCCCGCTGCAGGTAGTCGGCGACCCGTTGGGTACGGCTGAATTCCCTGGCCATGACGGACCCGCCCCTACAGGGTGCGGGCCACCTCCTTCACTTCGTAGACTTCGATCAGGTCACCGACCTTGATATCGTTGTAGTTCTTCACGCCAATACCGCACTCCATGCCGTTGCGGACTTCGCTGGCATCGTCCTTGAAGCGACGCAGGGACTCCAGTTCGCCCTGGAAAATCACCACGTTGTCGCGCAGGACACGGATCGGCCTGCTGCGATAGACGGTGCCTTCGATCACCATACAGCCGGCCACCTGGCCAAACTTGGGCGACCGGAAGACATCGCGCACTTCGGCAATCCCCAGGATCTCCTCGCGCATCTCGGGCGGCAGCATCCCGGACAGGGCCTGCTTGACGTCGTCGATCAGGTCGTAGATCACGTTGTAGTAGCGCAGGTCGACGCCCTCGCTCTCGACCAGGCGACGGGCCGCGGCATCGGCGCGCACGTTGAAGCCAAAGACCACTGCCTCGGCGGTCATCGCCAGGGTAATGTCGGTTTCGGTAATACCCCCGACACCACCGGACACCACGTTGACCTGGACTTCCTCGTTGCCCAGTTCCAGCAGCGAGGTCTGAATCGCCTCCAGGGAGCCGCGCACGTCGGCCTTGACCACCACGTTGAGCGTTTTCTTCTCGCCCGCGGTCATGCTCTCGAACATGTTGTCCAGCTTGGCCGCCTGCTGGCGCTGCAGCCGGGTGGTACGCAGCTTTTCCTGACGGTAGTCGGCGATTTCCCGCGCACGCTTCTCGTTTTCCACCACGGCGAACTGGTCGCCCGCATCCGGGGTACCGTCGAGGCCGAGAATTTCCACCGGGATACTCGGGCCGGCCTCATCGATCGGCTTGCCGTTCTCGTCCAGCATGGCGCGCACGCGGCCGGACTGCAGGCCCGCCAGGATAATATCGCCCTGGCGCAAAGTACCGCTCTGGACCAGCAGCGAAGCCACCGGACCCCGCCCCTTGTCCAGGCGCGACTCGATGACAATACCCTGGGCGGGAACATCGCGGGGCGCTTCCAGCTCGAGGATTTCCGCCTGCACCAGGACCGCGTCCAGCAGCGCATCAATGCCGTCACCGGTGTGCGCGGACACCGGCACGAACTGCGTATCGCCACCCCATTCCTCGGGAATCACTTCCTTGGCCGCCAGCTCACTCTTGACCCGGTCGGGATCGGCGCCTTCCTTGTCCATCTTGTTGATCGCCACAATCAGCGGCACACCGGCGGCGCGGGCGTGCTGCACCGCCTCTTCCGTCTGTGGCATCACACCGTCGTCGGCAGCCACTACCAGGATCACGATGTCGGTGCTCTTGGCACCCCGGGCGCGCATCGCGGTAAACGCCGCGTGGCCAGGGGTATCCAGGAAGGAAATCATGCCGTGGCCCGTCTCAACGTGGTAGGCCCCGATATGCTGGGTAATCCCGCCCGCTTCACCAGAAGCAACCTTGGCCTTGCGGATATAGTCCAGCAGGGACGTCTTGCCGTGGTCGACGTGCCCCATCACGGTGACCACGGGCGCGCGCGGCTCCGGCGTACCCTCGTGCTGAGCCAGGGTTTCCTCGAGCTTCTCCTCCAGGGCATCGGCACTGATCAGCTTGGGCTTGTGGCCCAGTTCTTCCACCACCAGCACGGCGGTATCCTGGTCGATCATCTGGTTGATGTTGGCCATCACGCCCAGTTTCATCAGTTCCTTGATGACCACACCGGCCTTGACCGACATCTGCTGGGCCAGGCCACCGACGGAGGTCATGTCCGCCAGCTCGACCTCGTAGACCTTCTTCTCGGTAGGCATCTCGAATCCATGTTTGCTGTGCTCGGCATGGGCGGCCTTGCCCTTGCGGCGACCACCGCGGCGGCGCGCCATCCCGGACTCCGCTGCTTCCAGGTCGGAAAGGGACAGGTTGTGGCCGCGCTGCTTGCCGCGCCCGCCGGGCATGCTGCGATCCAGGCGACCGCGGCCCGCCTTTTTGCGCTGCTCGTCGTTCTGCACCGGGGCCGGCGCTTCGTGCAGCCGCTTGGGCTTGCGCGCTTCAGCCGCTTTCTCGCGCTCCACCTTGGCGGCGGCTTCCGCGCGGACACGCTCTTCTTCCGCTTTCTTGGCCTCCAGGGCAGCCTTGCGCGCCTCGGCCTCTTCGGCTTCGCGCTGCATGCGACGCAGGGCGGCGCGCTGGCGAAGCACTTCGGGATCGAGGTTCTTGAGCTTTTCCTCTTCTTCCTCTTTCTGGCGCTGGCGCTCGCGCTCCTCGGCGGCTGCCGCGGCCGCGGCCGCGGCTTCCTCGGCGGCCTTGCGGGCCTCCTCGGCCTCCGCCTGGGCCTTCACTTCCGCCTCCTGACGCGCCCGCTCCTCGGCTGCCTGCTGCTCGGCCAGCTGGCGAGCTGCAGCCTCGTCGGCTTCGCTTGCCTGGGGTGCTTCTGTCGCGGCCACGGCCTCTTCCGCCTGACCAGCTTCCGCATCGCGCTTGACGTAGGTGCGCTTCTTGCGCACCTCGACGTTGACCGTCTTGCGGCCCTGGGCACCGGAGGTTCGCAGGGTGCTGATGGTCTTGCGCTTCAGGGTAATGCGCTTGGGCGCAGCGTCGGACGCCTCGCCGTGGCTGCGCTTGAGGTAGGCCAGCAGCGTCTGCTTGTCCTCTTCGGATACCACTTCACCGGCAGCGGCATGGGGCAGACCCGCGTCCTTCATCTGCGCCAGCAGACGGTCCACGGATGCTCCCACTGTCTCTGCCAGTTGCTGTACTGTCACCTGCGCCATGCACTCTTCTCCTTGATCCCTTTCTGCCCTGCGTTGCGATCGATGGTAGCGGCTTATTCCGCTTCCTCGGCAAACCAGGGGGCGCGCGCGGTCATGATCAGCTCGGCTGCGCGCTCTTCAGTCATGTCGGGAATATCCAGCAGCTCTTCCACACTCTGCTCCGCCAGATCTTCCATGGTGATGATGCCGCGGCTGGCCAGCAAAAAAGCCAGGTGGCGATCCATCCCGTCCATTTCCAGCAGATCCTGCGCCGGCTCGTTGGCATCCAGCTGTTCCTCGGAGGCGATCGCCTGCGTCAGCAGGGCGTCCTTGGCTCGCGCCCGCAGCTCCTCGGCGATGTCGGCATCGAAGCCTTCGATGCTCATCATCTCGTCGAGGGGTACGTAGGCCACTTCCTCCAGGGTGGTGAAACCCTCTTCCACAAGAATCTCGGCCACTTCCTCGTCAATATCCAGGCTCTGCATGAACAGCTGAATGACCTGGCCGGCTTCCGCCTCGTGGCGTTCCGCGGCCTCTTCCGTGCTCATCACGTTGATGGTCCAGCCGGTCAGCTCGCTGGCCAGGCGCACATTCTGACCGGCGCGGCCGATGGCCTGGGCCAGGTTGTCTGCCGCCACAGCAACTTCCATGGTGTTGCTGTCCTCGTCCATGACAATGGACTCGACCTCGGCGGGCGACATGGCGTTGATCACCAGTTGCGCTGGATTGTCGTCCCACAGAATGATGTCGACGCGCTCGTTGTCCAGCTCGTTGGACACTGCCTGGACACGCGACCCGCGCATGCCGACGCAGGCGCCGACCGGGTCGATGCGCTGGTCATTGGTCTTGACCGCAATTTTGGCCCGGGAGCCCGGGTCGCGAGCCGCGGCGCGAATCTGGATCACACCCTCGGCGATCTCCGGCACTTCGATACGGAACAACTCGATCAGCATTTCCGAGCAGGAGCGGCTGAGGAGCAGCTGGGGCCCGCGGGTCTCGCTGCTGATATCCTTGAGGATCGCCCGCACGCGGTCGTTGATGCGGAAGGTCTCGCGACCGACCAGCTGATCGCGGGGCAACAGGCCTTCCGCATTGTTGCCGAGGTCGACAATGATGTTGTCCCGGGTGACTTTCTTGACCGAGCCGGACACCAGTTCGCCGACCCGGTGGCGGTACTGTTCCACCACCTGCGCTCGCTCGGCATCGCGCACACGCTGCACGATCACCTGCTTGGCGGTCTGGGCGGCGATACGGCCGAAGCCGACGTTCTCGACCACTTCCTCGTGGACGTCGCCCGGCTTCAGGGACGGGTCCTTCTCCGCGGCTTCCTCGGTGGTCAGCTCCGTGCCCAGCAGAGCCAGCTGGTCGTCGGGTACCACCAGCCAGCGGCGCACGGTCACGTAGTCGCCGGTCTTGCGGTCGATGGTCACGTGAATGTCGGCGTCCTCGTCGTAGCGCTTCTTGGTCGCCGTGGCCAGTGCCAGCTCGATCGCCTCGAAGATGATGTCCTCGGACACCCCCTTCTCGTTCGAGACGGCTTCCGCCACCATCAGGATTTCCTTTGTCATGTCTCGCCTCGCCAGTTCACTGACCGCATCAATCAATGCGGGGATACACGCGCGCCTTCTCTATCGCGCCGCCGGGCAGCAAGTACTCGTGGTCATCCACCTGCACCACGACGTCCTCGCCTTCGATACCCTTCAATTCGCCCTTGAAATTGCGCCGCCCCTCGAAGGGCCTGCGCAGCCGCACTTCCAGCAGCTCACCGACATAGGCCGGGTATTGCTCCAGCCGGAACAGCAGGCGGTCAACGCCCGGCGAAGACACCTCCAGGGTGTACTCGCCGGCAATCGGGTCCTCGACATCCAGAACCCCGCTTACCTGCTCGCTGACACGGGCACAGTCGTCCACGGTGACACCTTTTTCAGCGTCTATATAAAGACGCAGTACGCTGTGCTTGCCCTGGGACAAAAACTCCACCCCCCAGAGCTGGTAACCCAGCGCGGTCACCGATGGCTCCAGCAGCGTCTGCAGTTCCTCTTGTCTGGCCACTACCGACACCCCCGTCGCCCTGCCGAACTTTTTCCGCACAAACGAAAAAGCCCCTGAAAGGGGCTTTGACGAAACGTGTCGCAATCTAGGAGCGGGCGACACGTAATTGGTAGCGGGGGCCGGATTTGAACCGACGACCTTCGGGTTATGAGCCCGACGAGCTACCAGGCTGCTCCACCCCGCATCAAAACAGTCTCCGGTGAAGGCCCCTTGGCACTTCACACCCGGGTTCTTTAAGACCCCCGGTCGAGAGGCTGTGCATTATAGGGAGGCGACCCCCAGTGGTCAACCGCTCCCGGAAAAATTTCCTCAGGAGGTGCTTTTCTCCGCCTCCCCGAGCACGCCCCGCGCCATCTGGTCCCGCTCGATGGACTCGAACAGGGCCTTGAAGTTCCCCTCGCCGAAGCCCTCGTCATCCTTGCGCTGGATAAACTCGAAGAACACGGGTCCCAGGAGGTTGGCGGAAAAAATCTGCAACAGTAAGCGCGGCGCCCCACCCTCCGTAGTACCGTCGAGGAGAATGCCCCGCCGACGCAGTTCGTCCACCGGCTCGCCGTGGCCCGGCAATCGCTCCTCCAGCATATCGTAGTAGGTGTCAGGGGGCGGCGGCATGAAGCGCAGGCCCGCCGCCTTGAGCCGGTCGTAGCAGGCGAGGATGTCGTCACAGGCGAAGGCGATATGTTGAATACCCTCACCGTTATAGGCCATGAGAAACTCCTCGATCTGGCCACCGCCGCGAGCCTCTTCGTTGAGCGGGATACGGATCTTGCCGTCCGGGGCCGTCATCGCCTTGGACAGCAGCCCGGTGTATTCGCCCTTGATATCGAAGTAGCGGATTTCCCGGAAATTGAACAGCTCTTCGTAATATTTGGCCCAGTAGTCCATTCGCCCCCGGTAGACATTGTGAGTCAGGTGATCCAGCGTGTGGAAACCGAAGCCGGGCGGGCGGCGCTCGACGCCGTCCAGCCAGTGAAAATCGATGTCGTAGATGCTCCAGCCCTCGGCGTAGCGGTCGATCAAGTACAGTGTCGCCCCCCCGATGCCCTTGATCGCCGGCAGGCGCAACTCCATCGGGCCGGTCTCGACATGGACCGGCTGGGCACCCCGCTCCAGGGCGCGCCGGTAGGCCCGGGTAGCATCCCGGACGCGGAAAGCCATGCCACAGGCAGAAGGGCCGTGCTCCCGGGCGTAGTACCAGGCGTGACTGCGCGGCTCGTAGTTGGTGACGAAATTGATGTCACCTTGTCGCCACAGTTCGACGGCCTTGGTCCGGTGGCGTGCCACACGGGTAAAGCCCATGGATTCGAAAACCGGCTCCAGCATGCCCTTCTCCGGCGCGGTGAACTCGACGAACTCGAAGCCGTCCAGCCCCATGGGATTGTCAAACAGATCTGTCATCGGCCTGCCTCCCGGGCACCGCCTGGTGTGGAGGCCCGAAGTATAGTTGCCGGCCAAACTGGTTGCAAATGTAACCAGTTTGGCAAGACCCTTTCCCCGGCATCAGTCCGGTTGGACTATCCGCACCACCAGAGATGCTTCTGCCCCACTCGCTGGCCGCCAAGCAGGCCCTGGGTCATACTCGCGACTGGTTGATAACAACGACTCTGGAATACCTGTCATGCCCAACGGTTACCGCGCCCTACTCGCCCCCCTTTGCGCCCTGCTCGTCAGCACCAGTCACGCCACCGCTGCCGGTTCGCGAGCCTGGTTCGGCGAACTTCACGTGCACACCATGAACTCCCCCGATGCCTTCATGCTGAACGTGCGCACCTCCCCCGACGACGCCTATCGCTTTGCCCTGGGGGAAGCCATCGAGCATGTCAGTGGCGTTGAAATCCAGCTGCGGGAGCCACTGGACTTTGTCGCCATCACCGATCACTCCGAATACATGGGTATCCTGCCGCGCCTGTTCGACGAAAACAGCGAGCTGTCCGAGCTGGAACTGGCCGGCCGCCTGGCCGCCAATGACCCCGAGGAACGCCAGCACGCCCTGCTGGAAGTTCTGATGTCCATGGGCGACAACCGGCCCCTGGAGGCGCTGGTCGACCCCGACCTGCGCCACAGCATCTGGCAGAATTATGTCCGCCTGGCGGAGCAATACTACCGGCCGGGAGAGTTCACCACCCTGGTGGGCTATGAATGGACCTCATCCGGTGGCATGGAAGAGATCAACCTGCACCGGAACGTGATCTTTCGCAGCGAAAAGGTCCCGGCGCAACCTTTCTCCAGTTTCGATAGCCCGGACCCCCGCAAGCTCTGGGAATGGCTGGATGCCCAGCGCGACGCGGGCATCGAGGCGCTGGCCATTTCCCACAACTCCAACCTCAGCAACGGTTTGATGTTCCCGGCGGAAAAAGCTTTCGACGGCAAGCCCATTGATGCCGAGTACGCCGAGTTGCGCCAGCGCAATGAACCCCTGGTGGAAATCGCCCAGATCAAGGGCACCTCGGAGAGTCACCCACTGCTGTCACCCAACGACGAATGGGCGGGCTTTGAATTGCTGGAAGACCTGCTCGGCGGCCAGGGCACCATCGGCGAGCCCAAGGGCAGCTACGCCCGCGACGCCTGGCTCACAGGCCTGCAGATGGAAGAAACCCGGGGCTTCAACCCCTACCGTTTCGGCGTGATTGCCGCCAGCGACAGTCACAACTCCGGCTCCCAGGTCGAGGAAGACAACTACCACGGCAAGATCGGCAGCGCCGACGGCACCCCGGAAACTCGCCGCGGTGGCAGCTTTATCAACACGCACCACATCCGCTACAGCTCCTCCGGCCTGGCCGGTGTCTGGGCCCCGGAAAACACCCGGGAGCAGGTCTATGACGCGCTGGCCCGGCGGGAGGTCTTCGGCACCAGCGGCCCGAGGATCCAGGTGCGTTTCTTCGCCGGGCCGGGCTGGCCGGAAGACATTCTGGAGCAGCACGACTGGGTCGAACAGGGTTACGCCGGCGGCGTACCCATGGGCGGCGACCTGAGCGCGGCCGATGTCGCCGAGGGCGGCCCGGAATTCCTGCTCTGGGCGGTCAAGGACGCCTCGAGTGCCTGGCTGCAGCGCCTGCAGGTGGTCAAGGGCTGGGTCGAGGATGGCGAAACCCGGGAGCAGGTCTACGACGTCGCCTGTGCCGACGGCCTGAGCCCGGACCCGCAGACCCACCGCTGCCCCGACAACGGCGCCACGGTGGACCTGAAGACCTGTGACTTCGATCGCCACCGCGGCGACGGCCAGCTGGCGACGCGCTGGCGCGACCCGGCATTCAACCCGGATCAGCGCGCCTTCTATTATGTGCGCGTGCTGGAAAACCCTACCTGCCGCTGGAGTACCTGGGACAGCCTGCGCACCGGCCTGCCGCTGCCGGAGGACGTACCGCCGACACTGCAGGAGCGTGCCTGGAGTTCACCCATCTGGTATCGGCCGGAAGAAAGCTGAGCAGCTGGCAGGACTGAGCAGCCCGGAAACGGCGGCCCCGCGAACGCGGGGCGCGCCGGAGCTTTCACCTCAGGCGGTCGGCGCCGCCTGCTGCCCGCGCACCAGACGCCCCGGCAGAGCCCCGGTGGCCTCGCCCTCGCGATAGACCGCAACGCCATTGACGAGGGTGGCTACATAGCCCTCTGCACGCTGCACCAACCGGCGGCCCTGGCCAGGCAAGTCGTAGGTAATTTCCGGCGCGTGCAGGGCCAAACGGTCGAAGTCGATCAGGTTGATATCCGCCCGGTAGCCCGGGGCCAGCAGGCCGCGATCTTCCAGCCCCATGGTCAGAGCCGTTGCGCGACTGAGCCGGTGAATCAGCTCGGGCAGGGGCAGTTTCCCCTCGGCGCGGTCGCGGCCCCAGTGAGTCAGGGCGAAGGTGGAATAACTGCCGTCACAAATGGTGGCCGCGTGGGCCCCCCCATCCCCCAGACCGGGAAGCACATCCGGGTGTCGCAGGATCTCGCCCACCGCGTCCAGGCTGCCATCGGCGTAGTTGGCCATGGCCAGGTAGAGTACGGTGCCGCGCTCCCCCTCGACCATCAGGTCGTAGGCCATTTCCTCCGGTGATACGCCTCGGGCCTGAGCCCGGCCTGCAATACTCTGCTCCCAGGGTTGCTCGTAATTGGGCGGATCCCCCAGCAGGAACATGTGGTCGAAGTCGCGCACCATGCGGCCCAGCACCAGGGCCGGATCCGGGTCCATCGGCTCGGCCAGGATGCGTTCGCGCCGCGCAGGGTCACGCAGGGCCTGCAGCCGCTCGGCCAAGGGCAAGTCCGCCACCTCCCGGTAGCCCGCGGTGGTATAGAAGGGGTTCAGGGTCAGCTCCACCCCAAGCATCATGCCGATGGCCCGCGGCATGACCTGGCCCTTGACTGTGGCTCCCGCCGCGTTCGCGGCCTCCAGGTCTTTCAGCAACTGGGGCCAGATGTGCGGGCCGGTATTGCCGGTGCCGATGGAGAAGGTCAGGGGGCGACCCGCAGCCTCCGCCAGCTGGCGCAGCACGCTGACATCCTTGCCCGGCAGGTGGATGTCCTCGACAATCTGGAACACACCCTTGCCCTTGCGGCGCAAGGTCTTTGCCAGCGCCAGCAGTTCCTCGTTGCTGGCCTCCAGCGTGGGAATCGGCTTGCCGTCGCTGGAGCGGTGGAACAGGGTGCGCGAGGTGGCAATCCCCATGGCGCCAGCATCTAGCGCTTCCTCCAGCAGCTCGCACATGCGCTGTATATCCTCTTCTGTGGCGGGCTCGCGGTTGGCACCGCGCTCACCCATCACATAAACCCGCAGCGCCGCATGGGGCAGATAGCCTCCCACATCCATGTCGTACTCGCGAGAGGCAATCAGATCCAGGTATTCGGGAAAGCTTTCCCAGGTCCAGGGGAGGCCCTCCGCCAGCACCGGGTAGGGGATGTCTTCGACCCCATCCATCAGGCGAATCAGGGTATCGTGATCAGCTTCGCGACAGGGCGCGAAACCGACACCGCAATTACCCATGATCGCGGTTGTCACCCCGTGGCAGGAGGACGGCCGCAAGCGGTTCTCCCAGGTAACGTGGCCATCGTAGTGGGTATGCACGTCGACAAAGCCCGGTGTGACAAGTAACCCGCGGGCATCGATCTCTTCACGTCCCGGCCCGAGGTTCCCGCCGACCGCAGCGACGATGCCATCGCTTATCGCCAGATCGCACACCCGGCCTTCATTACCCGTGCCATCGAGCAGCGTGCCGCCGCGAATCACCAGATCGTAGTCGCTCATGCCGTTTCCTCCTGCTGCTGTTCTTCTTCGATAATCCGGCCCATTTTGACGGTGCCACGGATCGTGCTTCGCTGCACAACCCGCACCTCATCCACCGGGTGGCCAAAAGCCATGTGCATGGTGCGCCGGTTGTCCCAGAGCACGATGTCATTCTCCTCCCAGTCGTGAATGTACTGGAACTGTGGCTGCAGCGTATGTTCGATCAGCTGCTGAATCAGCGCATCGCTCTCCCGCTCCGGCATGCCGAGAATACACTGGATATTCAGGGTGCTGACATTGAGGATACGCTGTCCGGTCTGGGGATGAACCCAGACCAGCGGGTGTGCGACCGGCGGAAAGCTGGGCAGATTCTTACTGCTGGCCTGCAGCAGCTCGCCCGCCTGCCGGTTGAAGCGCATGCCACTCAGATCTGCGCAGAAAATATACTTGGCCTCCAAACCCTCGATACGCGCCTTGGTCTGCTCGTCCAGGGCCTCCCAGGCCATGGCGGTGTCGAGCCAGCCGGTCTGCCCCCCGTGCGCGCTCTTTTTTACCATGCGCAGCAGGGCGCCGGCGTTGGGCGTGGTGGCGAAGGCCAGGTCGGTATGCCAGGGAATACGCCCATAGGTCGGCACACCATCGAAGGCGTAAACCGGCCCGGTCAGGCCCTTTTCGTTACTGAGCAGAATCAACTCGGGGTATCCCGGCAAACGGAAATGTTCAATCGGATGAGGCTCCAGCTCACCGAAGCAGCGAGAAAGCTGAAGCAGTACCTCGGGTGACGTACCCAGGCCGCGAAACAGGACAATGCCTGCCTCCAGCCAGAGCTCCCGCAATGCCGCCACCGTGGTCGATGACATGGCGTCGCTGACCTCGAGACCGGTCACTTCCACGCCGACACCACCCGGCAGGGGCTTCTTATTGAATGTCATCTGTGCATCTCCAATCGTGTGCGTGCCCGGCCACTGTGCCCTATCCGGGACCAAGCGACATCAGGCATATGGACTAGGTCACGACGAGGACAGTGACCCTGACACAGCGAGCACGCCATGCAGTACCATGTGGCGGGTCAGAGACGGGATTTTCCTGCATGAGTACGCCAACGCCCCCTATCGCACTGATCCAGACACTGTTCGACAGCTTGCTCGCCGAACCGCCGTGGCTGGACTTCCTGCGCGAGATGGAAACCTGGCTGCAAGGCCACCACGGCGCCATGGTGCTGCGCCGTCCGCGCCCGGGCGACCCCGGCACCCTGATTTCGACCCAGAGCAATACCGCGGCCCTGACGGTGCTGCAAGAGCACATGTTCAGCGAATCGCCTATCCTCGACCTGCCCCTGGATGAAGTTTGCATTCTGAGTGAAATGCTCAGCCGACAGGAACTGACGTCGCGGCACAAGCGCTTTTATGCCTACATTCAGGAGTATGGCTCGGTCGAGGACATTATCGGCGTCAACGTCGAAGAGGCGGAAACCGGAATGATCTTTCGGCTCCGCTGCGCCCGACTTACCGGCCAACCGAATTTCTCTGGTGAGGACCGGGACAGGATACTGGCGCTGCTGCCCTGGCTGCGCACGGCCGTCAGCCTGTATGCACGGCTGGCGCGCAAGGACTATCAGCTGAGTATTTCCGAGGCCGCCATCGGCCAGCTCACCATCGGTTCCCTGGTGATCGACGAACAGGGACAGGTCCTGATCACCAACCCGGTTGCCGAGCGTGCACTGGAAGCGGCTGATGGGCTCGCCCTGGCCCGCGGAAAACTGGTCGCAAGCGGCGGCGACAAGGCTGCGCTGCACGCCGCCCTGCGACGACTTTTCGACCGCGAGACGGGCTCGGTCAGCGAAACCCTGCAGCTGGCGCGCCCGGACGGCCGGTACTGGAACCTGCTGATGCGACGCACACCGGCACGCCCGGGACTGGACGAACGCGTCTCGAGAACCGCGCTGTTGCTGTTTCGCGATGCCGGCGGCCCCCGGGAGGTCAGCGAGGAGCTGCTGATGGAATTGTTCGGCCTGACCCGCGCGGAGGCGGCGCTGGCAGCGCGGCTGGTACAAGGGGAAAGTCTCAGTGACGCCGCCGAGTCCCTGGGCCGCTCGCGCTATACCGCGCGCGCCCAGCTTGCGGCGATCTTTGCCAAGACGGACACCCACCGGCAACCTCAGCTGGTCAGCCTGATCCTGCACACCATCAGCCAGCTGTGGGGGGAAGCCAGCACCGACACCTGAAGGTAGAGACAGCGCTCGACGCTGCCGTACGTACCCCTTGGCTCACTCCGGCCGATACCAGATCGGCGACGTATAGGCGCGCTCCTGGTGCACCAGCTCCGTTCCCTCGGGCAGATCCACGCCGAGACGCACCTTGTCATAGAGCGTCCAGCGCGGCGTGGGAATTTCCAATACCCGCAGGTAATAGACCGCGGCTTGCGCGGGGTCGAAATCGGGGTCGGTCCACAGCGCAGACAGCTCGGCACTGCCAATGCTGTTGCTGTAACGGGCCTTTTCGCGATCCACGCTGTCGCCAACCGGGGGCAACTTGCCCCGGGCGTCCGGCTGCCGGTCACCCGACCAGGCAACATCGTAAACGGCTTCGTGCATTTCACCCCAGCTGTCCAGCCAGCCCTTGACGATCTGCACCCGATCCAGGTTAGCCCCCTCGGGATCCTTCAGAGCGTGCACCATGAAACGCGGTGCACCCGCGGCGCCGGAGGAGCTCAGCTCACCGCCCATGGGGACCCCCTTGCGATAACCGTTCAGCGCGGGATTGGGCCCCTGCAGATCCTGCTCCTCCAGGTTCCAGCCCCCAAAGAAGCGCACGCGCATGCGCGGCCCGGTAGTGGCGTAGACCTCGCGACGCTGCATGGCGTCAAACAGGGCCTCTCGGGTATTGTCGGTGGCCCAGACCGCGGCATAGCCGGAGGAGACTTGCAGGGTATTGGACATTTCCGCCTCGGGTATGCCCCAGATGGTCTGGGTGCGCCGGGGCCCGGGTTCATCCCCCGCCTTCTTGCCCCAGAAATTGTCCTCCTCGACGGCGGCCAGGGCGGTATGGGAATCCGTGCTGCCGATCATGCCAAACTGGAAGGGATTCACGCCGAGCTGCTGCCCCAGTCGCAGCCCCAGTTGCAACGCGGGGCGCGCGTACTGATAGGGCTGCATCTCCGGACGCTGGGCCTCGTTCATCGCGATATTGAACTGGTCCCAGGTACCGTAGTCGGCAAACTCGTCATTGGGCGAAAGCAGCGGATGGGCCTCGCTGTCGCCCTTGATCTGGGTAACCTCCAGCAGCGGCTCCCAGCGGGCCCGACGCCGGGCATAGTCCGTGTCCAGGGGCTGGCCGTCGAGGGTCAGGTCGGAAAACATCTGCCCGCCACTCAGATTGCTGTTGTGGGGAATCGCCAACACCTGGCCGCCGGTCTTTTCCTCGTAATCCGCCAGCCATTGCCACAGGTCTTCGGGGTCGTCGCTGTCGAAGGCAGAAAAGGGCGTCACCTGATCGGCGCGTGCAGAACCATCGCGGAAGACCATGATCCGGTGAAGGTTGTTGCCGCCCGGCATGGCCGACCACTCGTAACCGATGAAGGCGGTAAACACACCCGGCTGGTTTGCCGCATCGGCCGCGCGGTTATTGGCTTCCCAGGGAGACGGCACGCCCTCCGGCAAGGTCAGTAGCGGCTCGCCATCCTCGTAGGAGTTGCCGATTTCCAGCATCAGCCGGCCGAAGGCGGTGGGCTCTCGCTGCTCGACGATGCGCTGCCAGGCGCGCGCCGTTTCATTCTGCATCATGCGGGGGTCGGCATCGCGGATCAGCGGCATTACTCCCAGGTACTCGGCGTGATCCGCCACGACCAGGAAATCCAGCGGTCGGCTCAGGCGGGCCGGCATGCCATTGGCCGCCGTCACGGTCTCACCCCGGGCAAAGCGGTAGGCGGCCTCGGGGCCGAGGCCGGTGACCCCGAACAGGTTCGCGTCCATGGACACCGAGGTGTGCAGGTGGGTATCCCCCCAGTAAACCTCCCGGGGGTAGTCCTGATTGGCCCAGGGCGAGTAGTCGCGACGCGGGTCGGGCGCCTCATCCTGGGCGGCCAAAGGCACGGCCAGCGAAGCCAGCAAAAGCGGAATCAAACCTAGGGGACTACGCATACTGCGTCCTCCTGCAAATGTCTTGTTATTGTTTTTCCGCACCGTCCGTCGAAAGACGGCAGGACTGTGACGCCCGGGTTTACTCGGGTGTCCCGGCGCCGGCTTCCGGCATCTGCAACAGTTCGAGGTACAGTGGAAAATCCGGATTTTCCAGGTAAGCGAATACGGTGTCGCTGTTCCAGCGCTTGTACCAGTAGGGGGTGTAGCCCACTTCGGCGAGTTTCGGAATCCAGGCATCGGTATCGTCGACCCGGTAGCGTAGATGGTGCATGCCTTCATGCCCCGCCTGAATGAATTCGCTGTGGGGGCTAACGCCGCCTTGCCACTCGATCAGCTCGATCTCCATATCGCCGCTACGACCAAAGCCGATATGCAGCTTCACGTCTTCGGTTTTGCCGCGGAAGGTGGCGCCCTGGACCGAGCCATCGATGAAGGTAAAGGGGCCGAATACCGGTTCAAAGCGCTGCACCCAGTCGTCCAGCTTGCGCACCACAAAGCCGATCTGGTCGATGGGTGGCAATCCAAGGTGTTGCAATTGTGGATCCGGGCTCATGCAGATAACCTCATTATCGTATCGTCGTGACTGGGCCAGCTGACGTGTGTGCCAGCGTAATACACTGCACTTAAGCAGTACCAACCCGCATGTTCGGGCTATTGAACCGATCTTATATTTCCCTTGCCATTTCCGGCAAGACAATTTTAATATACTTTCATTAAATTAGGAGTTACCGCGACAGCATGGCAAAGAACAATGAGCGCCAGCGCATTACCCCCCGCAGCGCCGCCACCCGGGCGCGACTGGTCAGTGTCGCCGAACGGCTGTTCGCCGAGCGCGGTGTCGAAGGCGTCCCCCTCAGCGAAATCAACAAGACCTCAGGACAGCGCAATGCCAATGCCTGCCAGTATCATTTCGGCAACCGCGAGGGCCTGCTGCAGGCCATTGTCGACAAGCATGTTCCCGGGATTGCTGCGCGCCGCGCGGAGCTGCTGGACGAACTGGAGCAGGCCGGCGAACTTAGCCTGGAAGGGCTGGTGGATGCCTGGATCGAGCCGGTGGTCGAGAAACTGCACGACCCGGATGGCGGGCGTGAATTCATTCGCGTCAACGCCCAGCTAACCACCCGGCACATGCTCTCCTTACTAAAACCGGGCCAGGGTGCCCTGCATGCGCCGGGGGCCGGGCGCCTGACCAGCGGCTGGAACCAGCTACTCGCCCACCTGCCACTCGCCGTGCGTCAACAGCGCCTGCATCTGGCGTCGATTCTGGTCTTCCAGGGACTCGCCGATCACTCGCGCCTCCAGGAGCACCTCGGGGACAATGACCCCGCCCACGATACCCAACTGTTTGTCGCCACCCTGCGCGACGCGATTATCGCACTGCTGCAGCAGCCGCCCTCTGCCGACTGCCTGCACAGTGCCGAACAAGCCCACGCGACCGGAGACTGACGTCCACCATGAGCAATACCATCCGCATCACCGACCTCGCCAACCCGCAACTGACGGAGGTCCAGAGCGCGGCCCTGGCCTATGGCGAACAACAGCAAGTCGACTTCAGCGAGAACGCCGTTCTCGACGCTGCCCGCCAGCGCACCGGCCTGGACGACTTCGGGCCCGGGGACTTCCGCGAACGCCTGCAACTGCTGCTGGATGAGTGGGGCAATGACCCGGACATGACCCCGAGCCAGCGCGCCAACCTGTTCGGCTACCTGGTGCGCTACGCCAGCAATCGCCTGCTGATCCAGAGCGAGTGGACCCGGCAACCCGAAATCCTCAAGCAGGAGATTCGACAACCCATCATTGTGGCGGGCCTGCCCCGCTCTGGCACCACGCACCTGCTCAACCTGCTGGCCGCCGATACCCGCTTCCGCTCGCTGCCACTGTGGGAATCCTATGAGCCGGTACCGATGCCCGGGGAACCAACACTGCCCGATGGCACCGACCCGCGCTACCAGCGCTGCGAGGAGGCCTGGCAGGGCATGCAGCAGGTCACCCCCCTGCTGGCAGCAATGCACCCGATGAACCCGGACCACATCCACGAAGAACTGGAACTGATGGGGCCCGACTTCGCCTCCTACAACTTCGAGTGGCTGGCACCCAGCCCCCGCTGGCGCGACCATTACTACGCCACGGACCAGACCCCACACTACGCCTACATGCGCGACGTGCTGAAGCTGCTGCAGCATTTCCGCGGGCCCGACCGCTGGGTACTGAAGTGCCCGCAACACCTGGAACAACTGCCGGTACTGCGCGAGGTCTTCCCCGATGCCACCTATGTCATTACGCACCGGGACCCGGTGGCGGTGATTCAGTCCGCCGTCACCATGATTGCCTACGGCCAGCGCATGGGCCGCAAGCGTATCGATACCAAGGCCCTGATCAACTACTGGTGTGACCGGGTCGAGCACCTGCTGCAAGCCTGCGTACGCGACCGGCCGTCAATGCCCGAGTCACAGACGGTGGACGTGCCCTTCCATGAATTCATGGCCGACGACATGGCCATGGTGGAGAAGATCTACGCCAAGGCCGGCGTGGAACTGACAGACAGGGCCCGGGGAGAAATGCAGGCCTTTATCGATGCCCACCCGCGGGGCAAGGAAGGCAAGGTGGTCTACGACCTGAAAGGGGACTTCGGTGTGGACCCCGCCGAACTGCGAGAGCGCTTCGCGTTCTATTTCGAACGCTTCCCGGCGAAGCCGGAAGTCGGCTAAGCCTGGCAGTCCACCATGACCTTCACCGCTTCCTCCGGGCGCTGTGCCGTCGCAAAGGCTTCATCAAAACGGGACAGGGGGAAGCGGTGACTGATCAAGGCGTGAGCGTCGACGCGGCCCGAGGACAGCATATCGATAACCGCGGGGAACTCGTCCGGGTAGGCCATCGAGCCGCGGATACACAACTCTTTTGACAGCACGGAAAGCAGATCCAGCGAGGCCGGCGCCTTGTGCACACCAACCAGGGTAATACGGCTGCCAAAACGCGCCAGCTTCACGCATTGTTCAAACACGGCACCCACACCTGTCGCTTCGATCATCACATCCACGTCGGGCAGCGATCGCCCCAGGTTCTCGGACGAACCAAAGGCATCCTTCAGAGTTGCTTCCACATCCGCCGTTGACGGGTTGCAGGTTACGGCCCCCAATTTCCGGGCCAGCTGCAGACGTGTTTCACTCATGTCGACAACAACGCACTGCTTTACGCCCCGGTACTGTGCCACCAGCAGCACGCCCAGCCCGATCGGCCCAGCGCCGAAAATCACCAGCTTGTCCTCGGCCGTCAGCTCACTGCGATTGACCGCATGCATGGCCACGCCGAGGGGTTCGACCAGGGCGCCGTCCTCGTCGCTCAGGTGATCGGGCAGCCGAAACAGGATATCCGGATCCGTGGCCACGCCCCGAACCAGCAACTGCGGGGCGAAGCCCCCCTCGGGACCGCCGTTACCGATCCCGTTGCCCCCCGCGGTGGGATTGACCACCACGCGATCACCGACCTGAAAGCCGCGGACATTGTCACCGACCTCCTGCACCACGCCGGACAGCTCGTGCCCCAGCGGCATGGGGGCGGGGTTACCGGGCAAGCCGCCCATGGCGACGTAGCTGAGATCGGAGCCGCAGATGCCGCAGTGGTGGACAGCGATCAGGACATCGTCGGGGCCGGGGGATGGCAGCGCAATGGTATCCAGTGCAAATTGGGCCGGGCCGTGGATGCGAACCTGTTGGATGGCAGTCATGTGTGACTCCTGAAGCATGTTATGTATTGATTGCCAGGCAAATGCAGGGAAGGTCCGCCCCCTCCCCCGAAGAGTCAGCGGGACATTGCATTGCCGGCCGTAGTGAGTGTACCTTACTTTTAATAATACCCCATTAAAATAGGTGGCAACATGCACGTGAACCCTTTTCTCGAATCCACCCACTTTCTGGGGGCACTCTTTCTGGCTGTGGTCATCTCTCTTGCCGCGCCTTCGTGGGCCGCAGCGGTGAGTGACGTGGAGCAGCGTGTCGACGACCTCAAGAGCCTGCCAGTGGAGGCAAAGGCCCTCAACGACTTCATCTACAAGATCGATGGGCAGGGGGCAGTCTTCCTGGTGAATACTCGCGAAGGAGCCGTACTCATCGACGTCGGTTTCAACAGGGCCCAGGGCCTCGCGCAAAAAGCACTGGTGGAGCAGTACGCCAGCGGCCCCATCCGCAAGATTATTCTCACCCATTTCCACGTCGACCATGTCGGCGCGCTGCCGGTGTGGGAGGAGGAAATCGCCGAGGGTTTACCCGTGATCACCCACCAGCGCTACCCCTACATGGCGCGCATCCAGCGGGAACTCAATCCCTTCTTCAATCGCCGCTACAAAGTGCTGTACGGCGACCTGGTCAACAGCGACCCCGATCCGGATCTCAGCTACTGGGCCATCGAACCCGATCGGCCGGTGTATGTCGGACAGCCCTACCGCTTTAGCCTGGGCGAGGTCGACTTCGAGGTCATCGCCATGGACAACACCGGTGAAGGCGAGGACGGTCTGATGGTCTGGCTGCCGAAGCAGAAGATCCTCTTCGTCGGCGACATGTTCGGGCCTCTCTACCCGATGTTTCCCAACCTCTACACCGTGCGCGGCGAGAAATACCGGGATGCCCTGGACTATATTGACGCCCAGGACCAGATACTCGCCCTGGAGCCGGAGATGCTGGTGTCGACGCACTTCACCGTGGAGCGCGGGGCCGAACAGATCCGCAGCAGCGTCACCCGCATGCGCGATGCCGTGCAGTATGTCTGGGACGAAGTGGTCGCCGGCATGAACGCCGGGAAAACCGTGTGGCAGTTGATGAACGACATCTCACTGCCGGAGGAATACGCGGTCAGCCAGGGGCACGGCAAGGTCTCCTGGAGCGTGCGCGCGATCTGGGAAACCGTGGCCGGGTGGTACCACTACGATACCGTCGCCAATCTCTACCCGGTGCCGGTGGAAAGCATATACGACAACGTCGTGGCAGCCGCGGGTGGCACCGCTCCCCTGGTGGAGCAGGCATCAGAGCGTCTCGCCGCCGATCAGCCGGTCCAGGCACTGCGCCTACTGGATATGACACAGGGCTCACCGACGGTAGATTCGTTGGCATTGAGGATTCGCGTACTCGACAGACTGCTGGAACAGGCACAGGCGCTGCGCAATTACAGTGAGATAGGCCTGCTGAAGGACGATCGCCAGCGCACCGCCACTCGCCTAGAGACACTGGGCTCCTAAATCGACGAAGCGCCGGGACAGCTCCCGGCGCCGGGCCCATGGCTACTGACTTGCCGGAAAGGTCACCACCGTCCGCAGGCTCTCGCCCCTGCGCATCAGGTCGAAGCCCTCGTTGATGCGCTCCAGTGGCAGGCGGTGGCTGACCAGGCTGGCCAGGTCGAGCCGCCCGGCCAGGTAATCCTCCAGTAGAAGCGGCAACTGGCTGCGGGTCTTGACGTTGCCGAGGAAGGAGCCCACCAGGGTGCGGCCCAGGAATAGGCTTTCGGGCGGTATCGGCAGATGCTCGCCCTCCGGGGGCATGCCCACAATCACCGCAACGCCGCCACCGGGATGAACCATCTCCAGCGCCTGGCAGGAGAGCTTGGCGTTACCCACACACTCGAAGCCGTAATCCGCACCACTGCCGGTCATGGCCTGCACCGCCGCAACCAGGTCGCCGTCGAGCGCCAGCGGGTTGATAAAGTCGGTAGCGCCAAAGCGGCGCGCAGCTTCCTCCCGCTCCGGATTGGTGTCGACACCGATGATCCGGCTGGCGCCGACCATCCGGGCCCCCTGCACGACGTTCAGGCCCACCCCGCCCAGGCCGATCACCACAACGCTGCTGCCGGCCTCCACCCGCGCGGTATACAGCACGGCACCCACGCCGGTGGCCACGCAACAGCCTACCGTGCAAGCCAGATCAAATGGCACCTCCGCGGGAATCCGGGCGACATTCATTTCCTTTACCAGCACATGCTGGGCAAAGGTGCCCAGGCTGGCGTAGGCGGCAATGGGCTTGCCGTTCAGTGAGAAGGGTGACTCCGCTCGCCCCATGCTGGCGTAGAAATGTTCGCAAAGATTGGTCTTGCCACCACAGCACGCAGCGCAAGTGCCACACTCCGGGATGGACAGGGGCACCACATGGTCCCCCGGCTCGACGCTGTTAACCGCACTGCCACAAGCCACCACCACGCCAGCCCCCTCGTGGCCCGGCACCACCGGGAAGGGAAAAGGCGCATTGCTGCCCTCCATTTGCAAAAGGTCGGAGTGGCAGAGACCGGTTGCGCGAATCTCCACCAGCACTTCGTCCGGCAGCGGGTCGCGCAGCTCCAGGGTTTCCAGCGTCAGCGGCTCACCCGCTGCGCGGCAGACCGCCGCGCGTGTGGTCATCGGCATACTCAGTACCCGAAGATGACTTCGACCCCGTAGGTCGCCGGTTCCGCCCAGGACTCCGCCGCATAGGTGTAACCCTTTGCGGAGATCGGAGTCGCTACCGCACCGCCGCCGCCAAGGCCGATAACATGCTGACGGTAGTCACGGTCAGTCACGTTGCGTCCCCAGAGTGCCAGCTGCAGACTGCGGCTGTCGGCGAAGTCCAGGGCCATGGTCAGGCGAGCATCGAGCAGGCCGTAGCCATCCTGTCGATAGAACTCGCGTCCCTCGACCTCCGGGCCAGCCGGTGACGAAAGGTAACTGTTGGACTGCCGGCGATAGTTGAGGTTGAGCGAAAGTTCACCATTGCTGAAACGCCAAAAAGTATAGTCCGCCGACAGGTTCAGGCTGTTGCGCGGTGCGTAGGGCAAGACGAACAGCTGCTCTATGTTGTCACCCACCTGGTGCGGCGACATCGGGTTCAGCGCGGGATCAAAGATCGTGCCGGGCAACACCTCCACGGTATCAAAACGCGGCCGCAGGTGTGTGTAGTCAAACTTCAGCAACAAGTCGGGTGTGGGCATGAAGGAGAGCTCCAGCTCGGCACCAGCGACGTTGGCTTCACCCGCGTTGTAGGCCTGAATAACCGACGTGTCGAATGCGTCCGCCACGAAGTTCAGCTGCATATCCTCGAATTCGCTATAGAAGAAGGCCGCATTCAGCCGCACACGCCGATCCCACCAATCGGACTTGATACCGAGCTCGTAGGTGGTCACGTCCTCCGGCTCATAGGTCTGATTGAATTGACCCGGGGCAGCACCTTCAGAGGAGCCCCCTGCCTTGTAGGCGGTGACCCACTTGGCGTAGGTCGTCAGGGTATCGCTCCAGGCATAGTTCAAAGTCAACGAGGGGTTGAACTCCTCGAAAGACTGGCGGTTGGAGGCGCCCAGTTCCAGCGGGAATTCATTGATCAGGAAGTCCCGGGACGCCTTGCGGCTGTCCTCGGTATAACGGGCACCGAAGGTCACGTCCAGTCGCTGCTCCAGTACGGATGGCGTCCAGGTTAACTGTGCATAGGCGGCGCGGGACCAGGAGCGAGCCTCCACATCGCGGTCCTTATCCACCACGCCCTGCCCGATTCCGCTCAGGTCGAGCACATAGTTCTGGTAGTGACTGGAGCTTTCCTTGAAATAGTACAGCCCCGCAACATACTCGACGGCTTCTCCCACATCACCGATAAACTGGAACTCCTGGGAGAACTGATAGTTGCCAATGATATCCACGGAATTGGTGGGCACACCAAAAGAGTCGGCGTAGTCCTGATAGCCGTCAAACGCCAGTTCGCGGTACCCAGTCAGGGACTTGATGGTCAGGTTGTCACGTGCCTGCCAGGTCAAGGTAAGACCGTGGCCCTCGAACTCCGTGGTGCTGACCGGCAGATCGATCGGCCGATGGGTAGTGCCCACCGGGCGACTGGCATCCACATAACCGGGATACAGCGGGAAGCCAGACTGGTAGTAGATCGGGGTGCTGTCCTGAGTGCCGCTTTCCAGGAAGTATTCCAGCTCAAAGCTGTCGCTCGGCACCCAACGCAGGGCTACGCGACCCGCCAGCTCATCCACCTCGCCAAAGTCATTCGAGTCTCCGCGGTTTTCGACATAGCCGTCCTGCCGGCGGGAAAGAACCGACACCTTGCTCGAGACATTCCCGACTTCCGGCAGATCAATCAGGGTCAGGCTGCGCAGGAAGTCGCGGCTGCCCAGGGAGAGGTTCTGCCGGACCCCGAATTCACCGGTCGGCTTGCGGCTGATCAGGTTGATCGCACCACCGGTGGTGTTGCGACCGTAGAGCGTCCCCTGGGGGCCGCGCAGCACTTCCACACGCTCGGTGTCAGCCAGGTCGAACAACACCCCCTGGGGGCGCGCGATGTAATGCCCATCGACGTAGAAGCCTACCGAACCGTCGCTGGTGATCTGCATCGGGTCGGCAACGCCCTGCCCCCGCATGTAGAGAATCAGCATGTTCGACGAGGGGTAGACCGTTTCGGACAGGCTGGGCACAGCCTTGGCGATATCGATGAAATTGTAGATACCGCGCTTTTCCATCTCGTCGCTGGACATCGTGGTAATGGCGATGGGGATATCCTGCTGGCTTTCTGCGCGCTTCTGCGCAGTCACCACCACTTCCTCCAGCTGCGCCAGGGCCGGAGCAGTCCATGCTACGGGCAAGGCCAGGGCAAGCATGCGGGCAAGCCGGGAAGGTTGAAAAACGTGGGGAACGACCATTCCTGTCATAACAAATCCTTGGAAGCTTTATTTGAATTAAAAAAGTTGCATTAAATTCGGCCTACAGCATACGCTGGCAGGAGCCGTTCAGCCAAGCCGGCCGCACAGAACACTCTGCTCGATAGAGACGAACAATAATGTCATCTCAAGGATAACGACAGGAGACGCCCCGTGACGGACACCGATACACGCCTGCAGGCCATGGAAGACCGATTCGCCCTGCTCGACCTGGAGGCCGACTACGCCGCTCACTGGGACTTCGGACGCGCCCGGGAGTGGGCCGGGCTGTTTACCGAGAAAGGCAGCTTCGAAATGCTGCCCGCGGGGCCGCTCCCGGCCTTTGTCGCGACCGGTCACGAGGAGTTGCAGGCCTTCTGCGATAACATCAACCAGCGCTGGCAGGGGCTGCACTTCATGCACCCGCCGCGGCTGCGAATGGCCGGTGACACGGCTTCCGCCACCATTTTTTTCGAGTTCCGCCATGTCATGCACGACGGCAACGGCCACACCCGACAGGGCCTTACCGCCGGCTACTACGAGGTTGACTACCAGCGCACGGCGGCGGGCTGGCGCATCGCGCGCCGTGTGGAGCAGGCGGTGTTCGACAACACCGACAACAGCTTCGCCTTTACCCGAGCCGCCAGCCCTTGATGAAGTCCAGCAGCTGCCGCAGGGGCTGGGGCATGTGCCGAGTGCGCAGGTAATAGATGTAGAAGGGCGGCATGCTCACGCTCCACTCCGGGAGCAGTGACACCAGCTGTCCGGTCTGCAGGTAACGCGCCACATCCGGCTCCAGCAGATAGCCGATACCCTCCCCTGCCAGTAGCGCCTCAAGCGCCAAGGCCTCGTCATCGACCGTGAGGTTGCCTGCCGCTTGAAACTCGAAACGGCGTTTCCCGCGCTGAAAACGCCAGGGAAAGACCGTGCCGCTCTGGGCGTGGCGCATGCGCAGGCAGTTGTGGCCGCGGAGCGCTTCGGGGTTTTCCGGGAAACCGTGGCGCTCCAGGTAGACCGGGGTGGCCACCACGTGCAGGGGCCATTCCCCCGTCAGCGGCAGCGCCACCATATCCTTTTCCAGCAGGTGGCCCACCCGCACGCCCGCGTCATAGTGGCTTTCGACAATATTGGTGATGCCGTCATCCACGGTGACATCAACCTCAATACGGGGGTAATCGCGATGAAAGTCTGCGATCAACCGACCCAAGGCCAGCCGCGCGGCCGCCCGCGAGCAGACCAGCCGCAGATGGCCGCGATTGGCTGCGCCCATGTCCTCGGCCGCTTCCACCGTGCGCTTCAGCTCCGCCAGCAGCGGCTGCAGCTGCGACAGCAATTGCTCACCGGCGCGGGTCAGACTGACGCTACGGGTAGTGCGATTGAACAGCTGCACTCCCAGGCGATCCTCCAGGTTGCTAACGGTCTGGCTCAGGGTAGATGGGGCCAGGCCCAGATGTTGCGCCGCCCGTCGGAAATTGCAACGCTCGGCCACCGCAACGAAGGCCTCCAGCTGCGCGTACTCCGCACCTTTCATTGTTTAGTCTCAACGAACATGTCATTCGTATTATGCAGGATTATCAGACCCGGTGCTGTTGCCTACACTGTCTGGCATATTCGTACGCCATGCAGGAGATAGACGACATGCAAACCCTGGCACTCCCCGGAACCGCGTTACAGGTCAGCCAGCTTTGTCTGGGCACCAACCAGTTCGGTACCGCCCTCAGCGATGCTCAGGCCGGCGCCATCCTCGACGCCTTTGCCGCCTGTGGCGGTAACTTCATCGACACCGCCCGCTCCTACGGCGACTGGATACCCGACGCCCCCCGGGGCGCCAGCGAGCAGTGCCTCGGCCGTCTGCTGCAACAGCGCGACCGCCAGCAGTGGATCATCGCCACCAAGGGCTGCGAGTTCGACTACCGCGCCGGGGATTTCGCCCTCCGGGTCAGCCCCGAACACTTGCAGGAGGACCTGGCCAACAGCCTGGAGGCCCTGCAGACCGACTACATTGATCTTTACTGGCTGCACCGGGACGACCCGTCCCAACCGGTCGACGCCCTGATCGACGCCCTGATCGCCGAACAGAAGGCCGGTCGTATCCGCGTCTTTGGCTGTTCCAACTGGAGTCCCGAGCGGATTCAGGAAGCCCAGGACTACGCCCGGAGCGTGGGTCACGAAGGTTTCGTGGCCTGCCAGCCCATGTGGGGACTGGCAGAGCCCGACCGGGAAGCCATGCAGATGTACTGCCCCGGCGGTTACTACGACGACGGCTACCAGGCACTGCACCGCGATGGCCTGAGCATCATCCCCTACTCCAGCCAGAGCCGCGGCTTCTTCCACAAGCTGGCCACCGCCGGCGAGGACAGCCTGCCCGACGACCTCAAGGCGCTTTACCTGAACGACGCCAACCGCCGGCGTTTGCCAGTGCTGGAGCGACTGGCGCAGGCACACCAGGTGAGCATCAACCAGATCGCCCTGGCCTACCTGCTGTCCCAGCCACAGGTTACGGTGCCGATTATCGGTGCCAGCCGGCCGGAGCAGCTGACGGACTCCGACGGTGCCTGCCGGGTCACCCTGAGCCAGGCGGAACTCGACGCCCTGCACCAGGGCGAGTAGCCTGCGCGATGCCGACTCGGGAATACGACTACATCATTGTGGGCGGCGGCTCCGCCGGCTGTGTGCTGGCGGCACGACTGAGCGAGAACCCCGCGGTCAGTGTGCTGCTGCTGGAGGCAGGCGGCCGGGACCGCAACCCCCTGCTACGGGCGCCGGGGGCACTGCTGCCTATCATGCTGTCGGGCGCCTGGGCCTGGCCCTACCTGTCCCAGCCGCAAAAGCAGCTGGACAACCGCAGCCTGTATACACCCCGGGGCAAGGTGCTGGGGGGTTCCAGCAGCATCAACGGCATGGTCTATGACCGCGGCGTGCCCTCGGACTACGACGGCTGGGCTGAGCAGGGCTGCGAGGGCTGGTCCTGGGACGAAGTGCTGCCCTATTTCCGCCGCGCCGAGCACTTCCACCCGGCACAGAACGCCTGGCACGGCCAGGACGGTCCCATCCAGGTGACCCGACCCGGCGTCCGTCACCCCTTCGCCCAGGCCTTTGTCGAGGCGGGCCAACAGGCCGGTCATCCCTACAACGACGACACCAACGGGGCCGAGCGGGAGGGCTTTGGCCCCACCGACGTCACTGTCGGCAGAGGCAAGCGCAGCAGTGCCAGCCAGGCCTACCTGGCGCCAGCCAGAGGCCGCCGCAACCTGACCGTCCTGACCGGGGCACTGGTCGAGACAGTCCTGATCGAGGCAGGTCGGGCGACGGGAGTTCAGGTAAGGCACCGCGGCCAGGTACAGCGCTTTGCCGCCACCCGGGAAGTGATTGTCAGCGCCGGTGCCATTGCCTCCCCCCAACTGCTCATGCTCTCCGGTATCGGCCCGGCAGATCACCTGAGAGAGCACGGCATCGAGCCGCGACTGGACCTGCCCGGGGTAGGCCAGAACCTGCAGGATCATCTCGCCGCAACGGTGAAATTCACCTCGCCGGCGAAGATTTCCCTGTTCAAATACCTCAACCCCATCCACGGTGCGCTGGCTCTCGGCCGCTATACGCTGCTGCGCAATGGCCCGCTCGCCGATCCCGGCATGGAGGCCGTGGCCTACCTGAAATCCGACCCCGCACTCGCTGACCCGGACATCAAGCTCCTGTTGCTACTCGCCTTGTACCGCAATCACGGCCGCGAATTGATTCCCCAGCACGGCTTCGGGGTACACATCAATGTCGTCAAGCCCGACAGCTTTGGCTCCCTGCGCCTCGCCAGCGCCGACCCCGCTACACCACCTCTGATTGACCAGAATTACCTCGCCAGCCAGCGGGATCGAGAGGTCCTGCGCAAGGGCATCAGGCTGGCACGTGAGGTCTTCGCCCAGCCGGCCTTTGACCCCTGGCGCGGCGAGGAACTGGATCCGGGTGCTGACGTGCAGAGCGACGAAGAGATCGACCGCTACATTCGCGAACAGGCAGACGCCGACTATCACGCCTGCGGTACCTGCAAGATGGGCACAGACCCGCTCGCCGTGGTGGACCCGGCACTGCGCTTGCGCGGTATCGAAGGACTCCGCGTGGTCGATGCCTCCGTGATGCCGCGACTGGTCAGCGGCAATACCAATATGCCGGTGATCATGGTCGCGGAAAAAGCCGCCGACCTGATTACCCGCCATGCTTGATAAGGAGGGTCACCATGGCCATGCCATCCTGTCCCGCTGAACTGCCACTGCTGGCCACCTGCTGGACCATCGCCGGCGATGTGCTGCCGACCGCGGCCTCACCCCAGAGCCCCTTTCCACTGGAGCGCCGCCTACAGGCAGCCGCCCAGGCTGGCTTCCGTGGCATCGGCCTTTGGTACGGCGACCTGCTTCAACAGTCGCAACTGACGGGCGGGCTGAGCAGCCTGCGCCGGCAGCTCGACAGCCTGGACTTCGAGGCCATCGAACTGGAATCCCTGGTCGACTGGTTTGGCGAGGGCGACGCGCGGCAAGCCTCCAATGCCCGCCGCGCACTCTTCCTGCAGGCCGCCGCCGAGCTGGGCGCGCGACACCTGAAAATCATACCGCCCATGCCGGGAAGCACAGTGAATACTGCCGCACTGGTGGATGCCTTTGGCGAACTGTGCGAGGAAGCCCGGGCTGTCGGACTCCGCATCGCCATGGAAATGATGCCAATGTCCACCCTTCCCACGCTGGCGGACAACCTGGCCATCGTCGAAGCCGCGGGGGCGTCGAACGGCGGCCTGCTGGTGGACATCTGGCACGTGCAGCGCTCCGGCTTTGGTGCCATGCAGGGACTTGCCCGCCTGCCGACCACCGCCCTGATGGCCGTTGAATTGAACGACGCCATGGCAAGGCCCGGCCCCGAACTCTTCCAAGCCACCCTGAACGACCGCCTCCCCTGCGGCGAAGGCGAATTCGACGTAACGGGCTTTATCCGCGCCCTGTGGCAAGCCGGCTATCGCGGGCCCATGGGGGTGGAAATTCTCTCGCCGCGCTTCCGCGCACTGGAACCCGAAGCGGCGGCGCGCCTCAGTCATAACAGCAGCGCGGCCGCCCTGGCAGCCTGCGCCTGATCACACGGACCACGCTCCACACCAGGATCGAAGGAGATGGACATGGAAAACAATAACGCGCCCGCCGGCTGCCCGGTTACCCACCTGATGGACCTGAGCAATTTCCGCGAGGGTGCCCCCTACCCGCTGTTCCATCGGTGCCGACAGGGACCTGCGGTTTGCTGGGAAGCGGAAGGCGTATCGCGCCGCGGTGGCCACTGGAATGTATTCCGTCGCCGCGAGATCGACCAGGTGATGAAGCACCCGGAACTGTTCAGCAATACCGGCGGCCCCTTTCTGGAAGAGACGCCACCGGAGCTCCTGACCCCGGAAATGCAGTCCCTGAACCTGATGGATCCGCCGCGCCACCGAAGCAACCGCTCGCTGGTCGACTATGCCTTCAAGCCCGCCGCCATACGACGCAAGGAAGAAGACCTGCGCCGTATTGCGCGCGAATTGATTGCCGCAATGGCGGACCGAACGGAATGCGACTTCGTCGCGGATTTCGCCTCGCAGCTGCCCTTGCGAGTGATCTGCAACATTCTCGGCGTGCCGGAAGACGAGCGCCAGCATGTCTACGATATCGTCAACCAGTCAGTACTGGCTCAGGACCCGGATTTTGCCGGCAGTCGCGAGGAAGGCTTCGACGCCCATGCCCAGATCATCCAGTACGGTACCCGGCTCGCCAGCGCCCACCGTGAGCAGCCGCGGGATTCCCTCACCAGCGAGATTCTCGCAGCCGAGGCCGAGGGACAACGCATGAGCGACCACGAATACGGCCTGCTGTTTCACAACCTGATTGTCGGGGGGATCGAGACTACCCGCAATGCCATGGCCTTTGGCCTCTATGAACTCATTCGGCACCCTGATCAGCTGGCTTTACTGCAACGAGAACCCGAGCGCATTGGCGATGCGGTGGAGGAAATTCTTCGCTACCACGCGCCGACCGTGTACTACCGGCGCACCGCCCTGCAGGACACGGAACTGGGGGGCCAGCGCATTCATGCGGGTGATACGGTCATCTGCTGGCTAGCCTCCGCCAACCGCGATGAACACAGCTTCAGCGAACCCGAACAGTTCGACATCACCCGCAACCAACGCGAGCCGGTGCGCCGTCACTACCGCACCTTTGGCGTCGGTCCTCACTTCTGCCTGGGGGTCCACCTGGCCCGGCTGGAACTGCAGATTGCCTTCGAAGAGCTGCTGACACAGCTGACCGGTTTCGCGTTGGAGGAGCCCCCGACACTCGCCGTCTCCATGTTCAACGACGGCTTCAAGCGCATGCCGATCCGGTTCGCGCGGCGGCAGGAGCACCCGGCTAACCAGTGACGCCAGACGCGCGCTGCCTCAGCTGACCTCCACATGCAGCCGTGTGAGGCGGATCTCGGCAATTCGCCACCCGCCGTCCCCGCGCACATAGCGCTCGTGATAGTGGCCGTAACCGTGCAGGTGACCGAAAGGCAACGGCGAGGCCTCGCCCGGCCACAACTTGTCCTCCATCGCCCAGATTCCGGTCGCCTCGCTGTCTGAAATGACCTCGATCTCGGGGGAATGTCCGTGATGGACGGTAATGACATCCTGTAACAGGGGAGCGAGGTTGGCCACATAGGTCGCCGCGCCACGGGTCAGCTGACTCTCGTCCCGCTGGCCGTTGGCGTCGCGCATGTCGGCCACCAGGTCCGGAGTGAACACCTGCTCATAGGCCTCCCAGTTCTTGCTGTCCAGGGTGCGGAAATAGCGCGCCTTGAGCTGCCGGATGGCGTCGATGATGGAGAGTCTTTCCAGTTCGGTCATGTGGGTCCTACTCCATGAATTCCAGGCCGACCACCAGCACCCGGGTGGCCAGCTGTACCTCGCGAATGAACAGAATGAGCGCGGCGATCAGCAGCATCATCGCCAGCACGAAGGTCACCACCACAAACGTGCCGATGTGCAGGGACCAGAAATCCCCGACGAACAGGCTGACCACCACCACGCAGACCATCAGCGCCGACGCGGTGCAGAGGCCAATCGACCAATTGATGACCTTGACCCGACGCCACAGGGTGCGCAATTCCCGGCTGGCCAGGGCCAGGCGTGCCTCGTCGGTCAGACCACTGACCCGACGCTCCACCACCCGGGCCCGATCGACAATGCGCCCAAGGCGGCCCGACATCACGTTGAGAAAGCCGGCGATACCCGCCAGCAGGAATACCGGCGCCACCGCAATCTGGATTATCCCCGCCAGGGCATTGATGGATTCTTCCAAGGCTCGAAATTCCGTGTCAGTCGTCAAAGGTATACAGCGTTGTCCGCCATGCTGCACGGACTATACGACCGTCATCCGTTACTTGCACGTCCTCCGCCAGCAGACGTCGCCGCTGCTCCTGGCCCGCCCGCCCGCTCAGGGACAATTCACCGCGGGCATTGATCACACGGTGCCAGGGTATCGCACTCCCCGCCGGTAGCGCCCCCAGCGCGCGCCCCACACGACGCGCACCGCGGGGCAGACCGGCCGCCGCCGCCACGTGCCCGTAGGTACTGACCCGCCCCGGCGGAATGGCGGCCACCGCGAGCCAGATCCTTTCATTCAAGGTTGCCGTGTCATGCATCGGCTCACCATAGCCCGGCATCGGCGTGGCGGGAAGCACCCGCGGAGAAAAATCCGGCGACGTGACAATCGCCCCGCCAGGACTGCTAGACTGAATTCAAGCCACCGGGAAATCCTGGCCGGCAGATGGCCTCATTTCCCGCCCGGCGTGCCGTATCAGCAGGACAACAGGAGGTCGCGTATGAAAATCGGCGAATTGGCAGAGGCCTGGCAAAAAGATGCGCTCGGCGAGCAACCGGTACAGCACTACACGGTCAGTCTGCCACTGGAGGAGGCCGCCAAGATCGAGGCGCTGGTGGAGCTTTTCCCCCGGCGCAACCGTGAGCAGCTGATCACCGAACTGCTGGCCGCGGCACTCGACGACGTCATTTCACTGCTCCCCTACGAGGAGGGGGATACAGTAATTGCCCGGGACGACATGGGCGACCCGATTTTCGAGGATGTCGGGCTGACGCCGCGATTCCTGCAACTGGTGCGAGAGCATCGCGAACGGATCAAGGCAGGTAAAGCGGTCGGCGAGGACACTTGAACTACGCCTCGGGGGGCGCATCGCTCCCTCCGGGGGCTGGAGAGAGCCTACTGAATGATGGTGCCGAAGGCGGGACTTGAACCCGCACGAGCTATGCTCACTACCCCCTCAAGATAGCGTGTCTACCAATTCCACCACTTCGGCAAAAGGGTGTTTTACAGTTCCGGAACATCCCCTTCAGGAGCGGATGCCGCGGGAGCCGCATTATCCACTACCGGGACGTCAGAATCCAGAGTCTCTTGCGGAACTTCGCGCGCTTCGTTCTGGGGAATAACCAGGCCGAGGTCGTCCACCGGCGCGCTCTTGTCGGTGGCGATCATCGCCAGCCCAAAGCTGCTGACAAAAAACAGCAGCACCAGCCAGGCAGTTGCCTTGGTCAGAACATTGTTGGTGCCGGCACTGCCGAGCAGGGTCTGCGAGGCACCCGCACCAAAGGAAGCGCCCATGTCGGCACCCTTGCCCTGCTGCAACATGATCAGGCCAATAATGGCCAGGGCAATCAGCAAATGTACAACCAGAATAATCTGTTCCATAGTCCTTCCCCACCCGGGGTCGCGTCTGCGTTGGTGGCGTTCAGCCCCTTGGGCCGGCCGCCTGAATAATCTGCCGGAAGTCGCCCGCTTTCAGCGAAGCGCCACCCACCAGGGCGCCGTCAATGTCCGGCTGTTCAAACAGCTCGGCGGCATTGTCGGGTTTGACGCTGCCACCGTAGAGCAGTCGCGCCTGGGCGGCAAGCGCCTCGCCTGCCAGCCCCGCCAATGCCTGCCGCAAAAAGGCATGCATGGCTTGTGCCTGCGCCGGTGACGCCGTCAGGCCGGTGCCAATGGCCCACACTGGCTCGTAGGCTATCGTCACCTGGGCCAGGGATTTCTGCCCTTCCAGGGCGCCCCGCAACTGCGCCGCGACGACGGATTCTGCGTCACCGGCCTCCCGCTCATCGCGAGTCTCGCCAACACACAAGACCGGCGACAGGCCCGCGTCCAGGGCAGCAGCAAGCTTGGCGGCAATCAGTGCATCGGACTCATCGTGGTACTGCCGGCGCTCGGAGTGACCGAGTATGACCCACTGGCAGCCCAGGTCAGTCAGCATGCTCGCGGAGATCTCGCCAGTATAGGCACCCTCTCGCGCGTGGCTGCAGTCCTGCGCACCGACACTGATACCCGTGCCATGACAGGCTGCCAGGGCCTGCGGGATATGCACATAGCTGGGGCACACCGCCACCTCGGTGGCCGGCGCATCCAGGCCCCCAAGGCCGTCGAGCAACTCGCTCACGCTGGCCGTTGTGCCGTGCATTTTCCAGTTGCCCATGACCAACGGTCGGCGCATGCATATCCCCGTCTCTCAAGCGGCCGGCAATGTTACCCAACCCGCCCCCCGGAGACAAGCACGCCGACATCGCGGGCGGTCACTCCAGACCAGGGCACCGCCGGTCTCAGGAGGCCAGTGCCGCCTCCACCCGCTCGGCCAGTGCCGCGCACAGGCTCGACACCTGCCCGGCATCCTCGCCCTCGACCATGACCCGCACCAGGGGCTCCGTGCCCGACGGGCGGAGCAACACGCGGCCGCGATCGCCCAGCTGGGCCTCGGTTTCCCGCACCGCCGAAGCAATGCCAGCATGCCCCCGCAGCTCGACCTTGCCGGTCACGGGTACATTGATCATCGTCTGCGGACACTTGCGCATACCCGCGCGCAGTTCGCCCAGGCTGCGGCCACTGTCCTGAATGGCCAGCAGGACCTGAAGGGAAGCGACGATGCCGTCGCCGGTCGTGGTCAGATCGGCACAGATGATATGCCCCGAGGACTCGGCGCCCAGGGTCCAGCCCTGCAGCTCCATCATTTCCTTGACATAGCGATCGCCCACCCGGGCTCGGACAAACTCGAGGCCGAGGGACTCGATTGCCAGCTCGAGACCGAGATTGGACATCAGGGTACCCACGACGCCCGCGTCCGCTTCGCCGCGGTGCAGGCGGTGGCTGGCGATGATATAGAGCAGTTCGTCGCCGTCTACCAGGCTGCCATCACGGTCGACAAACAGCACCCGGTCACCGTCGCCATCGTAGGCAATACCCAGCACTGCCCCGCTCTCCCGGACCAGCTCGGACAGCGCCGCTGTATCCGTGGAACCGACACCGGCGTTGATATTGAAGCCATCGGGCTGCACACCCAGACTCACCACCTCGGCACCCAGCTCGGAGAGCACATTCGGGGCGATGTGGTAGGTCGCCCCGTGGGCGCAATCGACGGCAATTTTCAGTCCGCGCAGGCTGAAGTGCTCTGGAACGGTCGCCTTGCAGAACTCGATATAGCGTCCGGCGGCGTCGGCGACGCGAGTCACCTTGCCGATACGGTCCGATGGCACCACCACGAGCGGCTTCTCCAGCTCCGCCTCGATCGCCTGCTCCATCGCGTCGGGAAGCTTGGTGCCCTGGGCCGAGAAGAACTTGATCCCATTGTCCTGGTAGGGATTGTGGGAGGCACTAATCACGATACCCGCCACGGCATTCTGGGTACGCGTCATCAAGGCCACGGCGGGGGTCGGCATGGGGCCCAGGAGCTTGACGTTGACACCGGCCGCCACCAGCCCGGCCTCCAGCGCCGACTCGAACATGTAGCCGGAGACCCGGGTGTCCTTGCCGATGATCACGGTGGGGCGTCCACCAACCTCGGGCTGCCGGGCAAACACCCGGCCACAGGCCCAACCCAGCTTGAGCATGAAATCCGGGGTGATCGGATGGGTACCCACCGAGCCGCGAATGCCGTCGGTGCCGAAATAGCGTCGTGTCACAGGGTCTCCCAGTGTTCCTTGGCATGAAGCATGGCCAGCGCATCGTGTGTCTCGGCCACATCGTGAACGCGCAGTATATGCGCCCCGCCCTGTGCCGCGAACAGGGCCAGCGCCAGGCTGCCCGCCAGGCGGCGGTCCACCGGTCGGCCAAGCACCTTGTCGATCATGGATTTGCGGGACAGTCCTGCCAGCACAGGCAAACCCAGGCTGGACAAGCGCTCGAGCCCCGCCAGCAAGGCAAAATTGTGTTGCAGAGTCTTGCCGAAACCGAAACCGGGGTCCAGCACCAGCCGCTCCCTGACCACGCCGCCCGCCACACAGTCCTCGGCACGTTGTCGCAGATAATCACAGACGTCTGTCACCACGTCCTCGTAGCGGGGTGCGGCCTGCATCGTCGCGGGCTCGCCCTGACGGTGCATGATACAGACGGCGAGCCCGGATTCGGCCGCCACCGCCAGAGCGCCGTCACGCTCCAGTGCACGCACATCATTGATCATGCCGGCACCGCGCGCCGCCGCTTCACGCATCAACTCGGGATTGCTGGTATCCACCGAGACCACCACGTCCAGCTCGGCGACGATGCGCTCGAGCAGTGGCAGGACACGGTCGATCTCTTCCTGACTGGATACGGGAGAGGCACCGGGGCGGGTCGACTCACCACCGATATCGAGAATGTCGGCCCCGGCGTCCACCTGGGCCCGCGCACGCGCCATGGCGCGGTCGAGGTCCAGGGCGCTGTCACGATACAACGAACCCCCGTCGGAGAAGGAATCCGGCGTGGTGTTGATGATCCCCATGATACGGGGCCGGGACAAATCGAGCAGACGCCCGGCACACTGCAGTGCCGGGCGTTGGGAAGGTCGGGTCATGATCGGGCGGTCAATGCTCGCTGGCGGGGCCGCCAATCGGGCTGGCGCCGCCGTCGTCCTTTTCCACCCCGTCCTGGTCGACGCTTGCCGCACCGGCGCGCTTGCCACCGGCATTGCCGCCCCAGTCCCCGGGCTCCCGGGGCTTGCGGCCGGACATGATGTCATCGATCTGGTCGGAATCGATGGTCTCGTAGAGCATCAGGGCCTCGGCCATGGCGTGCAGCTTGTCGATATTCTCTTCCAGCAGGCGCTTGGCGGTGGCATAGCACTCGTCGATGATGCTGCGCACCTCCTCGTCGATCATGCGCGCGGTCTCGGCGGAGAGCGGCTTGCTCTGATGCCCGGCGGAACGGCCGAGGAAGACCTCCTCTTCGGCATCATCGTACATCAAGGGCCCGAGCTTCTCGGAAAGCCCCCACTTGGTCACCATCTTGCGCGCGATGTCGGTGGCCCGCTGAATATCATTGGAGGCGCCGGTGGTCACGCCATCCTTGCCCAGGGTCATTTCTTCGGCAATGCGCCCACCAAACAGGCTGCAGATCTGGCTGATGATGTGTCGCCGGCTGTGGCTATAGCGGTCCTCCTCGGGCAGGAACATGGTCACGCCGAGGGCGCGCCCGCGGGGGATAATGCTGACCTTGTACACCGGGTCGTGCTCGGGCACCAGGCGCCCGACAATGGCGTGACCCGCCTCGTGGTAGGCCGTGTTGCGCTTTTCCTTTTCCGACATGACCATGGAACGGCGTTCGGCGCCCATCATGATCTTGTCCTTGGCCAGTTCGAACTGGGTCATGCCCACCGTGCGCACATTGGCGCGGGCCGCGAACAGGGCGGCCTCGTTGACCAGGTTGGCCAGGTCGGCACCGGAGAATCCGGGCGTACCGCGGGCGATATTGGTCGGGTTGACGTCCTCGCCCAGGGGCACCTTGCGCATGTGCACCTTGAGGATCTGCTCGCGGCCGCGGATATCGGGCAGCCCTACCACCACCTGGCGGTCAAAACGGCCCGGGCGCAGCAGCGCCGGATCGAGCACATCCGGACGGTTGGTCGCCGCGATCACGATCACGCCATCGTTGACCTCGAAGCCGTCCATTTCGACCAGCAGCTGGTTGAGGGTCTGTTCGCGCTCGTCGTGGCCGCCCCCGAGGCCGGCGCCACGATGGCGGCCGACAGCGTCAATTTCGTCGATGAAGATGATGCAGGGAGCCTGCTTCTTGGCCTGGTCGAACATGTCCCGCACCCGGGACGCACCCACGCCCACGAACATCTCGACAAAGTCGGACCCGGAAATCGAGAAGAAGGGCACCTTGGCCTCACCCGCGATCGCCTTGGCCAGCAAGGTCTTGCCGGTACCGGGCTGGCCCACCATCAACACACCGCGGGGAATGCGCCCGCCGAGTTTCTGAAAGCGGCTCGGGTCGCGCAGGAACTCCACCAGCTCCTGGACGTCCTCCTTGGCTTCATCCACCCCCGCCACGTCGGCGAAAGTGGTGGTGATCTGGTCTTCACCCAGCAGTCGGGCCTTGCTCTTGCCAAAGGCCATCGGGCCCCCGCGCCCACCGGCACCGCCCTGCATCTGGCGCATGAAGAACATGAACACCGCGATGATAATCAGGATCGGGAAACTGGCGATCAGCAGCTGGGTCCAGACGCTCTGTTGCTCCGGCTTGCGCCCCACCACCTCGACATCGTGGGAGAGCAGGTCGTCAATCAGCTTGGGGTCCTCCACCATGGGGCGGATGGTCTCGAAGCGGGAGCCGTCGACCCGCTCACCGTTGATGGTCAGCCCGTCGACCACCACCTTGCGGATCTGGTCGCGCTGAATCTCCTCGATGAATTCGGAGTAGCCCACCTGCTCGGTCGGGCTCTGCATGTTGAAGTTGTTGAAAACGGACAGCAGGACCGCCGCAATCACCAGCCATAACAGTAAATTCTTTGCCATATCGTTCAATGCTGCGTCCTCACCGTGTCGCGGTGGCCTTAACAGCCGTGTGCTCCTGTGTTTCCTGCATTATAGCCCCTTGCGGGACCCGGGTGGCGCGAGGCCGCGCAGACATGCCGCCACTCTACTGTAGATTGGGGCCCCACTCCATGTTTCAAGGTACGCAGCGCCCACCCTGTCGGTTTGACGATCTCAGCCCGCGCGCCGCGCCCCCGGACGCAGGCCGCGCGCGACCACGTAGACCTCGCGGGAACGGGGCCTGGAGGCCCGCGGCTTGCGGGTGACAACGCGCTCGAAACTGTCGCGCACCTCCCGGAACCAGTCGTCAAAGCCCTCGCCCTGAAATACCTTGGTCACAAAAGCCCCGCCCGGCGCCAGGACACGCAACGCCATGTCCAGCGCCAGCTCCACCAGATACATAGACCGCGGCTGGTCGACAGCGTTCACTCCGCTCATGTTCGGCGCCATGTCCGAGAGCACCAGGTCCACCGGCTGGCCGTCCAGGGCGCTCAGCAACTGCTCGAAAATCGCTTCCTCGGTGAAATCACCCTGGATGAAGTCCACCCCGGCAAGCGGGTCCATCGGCAGAATGTCCGAGGCCACGACCCGCCCCTTGTGCCCCACCAGGTCGACCGCCACCTGGGACCAGCCGCCGGGGGCGGCCCCCAGGTCCAGCACCGTCATGGCGGGCCGGAACAGGCGGTCCTTTTCCTGGATTTCCAGCAGCTTGTAGCAGGCCCGGGACCGGTAGCCCTCTTTCTGGGCACGCTGTACATAGGGATCTTCGCGGTGTTCCTTGAGCCAGGCCTTGCTGGAGGAGCGCTTTTTGGGCATGTATCACCGAATCTGCGGGGGGAAGAGAGGAGAGAGGCAGGCTACCCGGCCAGCCCCACATTGTGTAGACTGGCGGCCCGCCAACCTCCCATCATTATACCCCGGAACGCCCATGAGCCACCAACGCCAGTCCGAGATCAAGCATTTGAGAAGCCTCGGCCACAAGCTCAAGCCAGTGGTCACGGTAGCGGGAAAGGGGCTGTCGGACAGCGTCCTGGCGGAAGTCGAGCGCGCCCTGGATGACCACGAATTGATCAAGGTGCGTCTGTCAGTCGGCGACCGGGTCACCCGGCATGCTGTCACCCTGGAGCTGGGAGAGCGCACCGGTGCGGAGCTGATCCAGAGCATCGGGAACATTGTGTTGTTGTTGCGGCGGGCCAAGAAGCCCTCCCCGCACAAATCCAACCTGATCCGGCCCCTGTAGCGACCGGATTTTCTGACGCGACGCGTGGCGCCCACCCCCTCAGCACGCTCTCGACACGCCCGACGGGCCCTGCACAACACCTCGCTCCAGGGCCTGGCCCAGGCCTGGTATCTGCTCCTGCGGGTGGTCTACGTCGTCGTGTTCGCGCGCCTGCTCGGCGTCGAGGCCTACGGCCACTACAATTATGCCCAGACTTGGTACCTGATCGTCCTGTCCGTGGCCGGCTGGGGCACCCACGAGTGGCTGCTCAGCCGCTGGCAGCGCGTTGACAGCTGGCGGCGGCAGGCACTGCTGGACACAGGTCTGTCATTGCGCATTCTCCTCGGGGGCGCGGGTACGCTGCTGGTGCTGCTGTGCGCTCGCTTCCTCGAGCCAGACGCCCGTCTGCAGTGGCTGATCGTGATCTATGCCCAGGGGGTTTTGCTGCGCAGCCTGACCGCCTGGTTCCAGGCCCTTTTCACCAGCCACGAGCGCAGCGAGCTGGTGCTCTACACCAGTGTGCCAATTTCCCTGCTGGAGGTCGCACTGGTGCTCGGTCTGGCCTGGAGCGGTCAGGAGCTGCCTGTCATCGCCCTCGCTCAGACTGCCTGCTGGTGGCTCGGCCTCGCCATCGCCTGGCTCACCTACCGCGGGAAGCTGGGAGCCCTGCGCCCGCGATTTCAGCCCGAGGTCGCCCGGGAATTTCTGATTGGAGGTGCCCTGCTGGCATCGGCTTCGGCCCTGCTGGCCTGGATGGGCCCGGGCATGCTGGTCGCGGTTCGCCACCTGCTTGGCGAAGGCCCGCCCCTCGGCGAAGCGGCCTTCGTGATGCAGGTCGTACTGATGCTCGGACAGGCCCTGCGCATGATTAGCAATGCGGCCCTGCCCTTCCTCACCCGTCCAGGTTCGGACATCACCCATCGCCAGCGGGGGTTCGCCACCCGCAGCTGGTACCTGACCCTCTACCTGGGAAGCGCCGGCTACCTGTTGGGTACGGTGATCGCCCCGGCGCTGGTCAGGGGCCTGCTGGGGGAACCCTTTGAGCCGGCAGGCCTGTTGCTGGCACGCTTTTCCTGGATCCTGATCCCGCTATGCCTGATCCAGACACTGCGTCTGTTACTCATTGGTCGCGGACTGTACCGGACTTTCCTGCTATCCCTGATCCTGGGCGCATTGGCGCTCGCCCTCGCGCTGGTAATCTGTACACTCTCGGGACGCGTTTCCCTGGACATCCTGTTTGCCAGTCTCGGACTGGCCTACAGCACCAGTGTCGGGATCATGCTGTGGGCGCTGTCACGGATCGGCGTCAGTCTGTTGCCAGGCACCCTGGGCCGCAGCCTGCTGATCTGTGCTGCCAGCCTGTCCTTGGGGCTGGGCTTCTGGCCCGGCGTGCCACCCGTCGCTGCCACCTGGAGCTCGATCGGTCTGTTGCTACTGGCAACGCTGTGCCAGTGGCGACGACAGGCGGCTGCGGTGCCGTGACCGGGCAAGGCGGGATGACGTGAATAGCGGTAACAAGGAGAGGCATCAATGACCCGGCTGGTGATCCAGATTCCCTGCCTCGACGAGGCACTCACCCTGCCTGCGACCCTGGCGGACTTGCCCAGGTCACTGCCCGGCATCACTGACATCAGGGTCCTGGTGGTCGACGACGGCAGCCGTGACGACACGGCCTCGGTGGCACGGGCACACGGTGTCGAGCACGTGGTCCGGCACACCCACAACCAGGGTCTCGGCCGGGCCTTTCGCACTGGATTGGATCAGGCCCTCAAGCTGGGCGCCGACATCATCGTCAACCTGGACGGCGACGGACAGTACCGCGGAGCCGATATCGCCAGCCTGATTGCCCCGCTGCAGACAGGCAGCGCGGACATCGTCATCGGTGACCGGCAGCCAGCGCGCAACCCCGAGTTCAATCTGCTCAAGCGCGGGCTTCAGTGGCTCGGCAGCCATGCCGTGCGCACGCTGTCGGGCATCGACACACCGGATGCAGTCTCGGGCTTTCGTGCCATCTCGCGGGAAGCGGCCCTGCGCCTGAACATCCTCTCCCAGTTCAGCTATACCGTGGAGATGATCATTCAGGCGGCACACCGGCAGATGCGTGTGGTCAGCGTACCCGTCTCCACCAACCCCGCACGACGCCCCTCGCGACTGTTTCGCAACCTGCCGCATTTTGTCGGTCGGCAGCTGGTAACGATGCTGCGTATGTATGCCATGTATCGCCCTACGCGACTGTTCTTCTTCAGCGGGGGCCTGTTTGCCCTGCTGGGGCTGCTGCCGATCCTGCGCTTCCTCCTGTACTACCTTGCCGGCGACGGAGCGGGTCACATTCAGTCCCTGCTGCTCGGCGGGGTTCTCACCACGGTGGGTTTCCTGCTCTTCGTGGCCGGTATTCTCGCCGACCTGATCGCCATGAACCGGCAGATCCTGGAGCTGACGCTGGAAAAGGTTCGCCGCGTGGAGCTGCAGGACACCGAGACCCCCAGTCACCATGACGACCTCTGAAGGAGTCGTGCTGATAGGCCCGGGCTGGCCCTTCAAGGGCGGGATTGCCAGCCATACAACCTATCTTTACCGGGCCCTGCGGACCCTGGCTCCCACCCTGTTCATTGGCTTTCGTCAGCAGTATCCCCGCTGGCTCTATCCCGGCGACGGTGACCGCGCACCCGCAGACCGGACACTCTACGAAGCTGATGCCCAGCGCCTGCTGTCACCACTCTCGCCACTCAGCTGGTGGCGGGCCGCCCGTGCCATCAAACAGTCTCGGCCGCGACACATCGTGATTCCCTGGTGGCACATATTCTGGGCGCCCATGGTCCTGGTGCTGGTCGGCTTTACGCGACGCACCAGCCCCCAGGCACACATTACCTTCCTGGTGCACAACGCCGCGGGCCACGAAGCCGGGCGCCTCGCCTGGCACCTCAGTCGCCTGGTTTTGCGACGCGGCGATGCCTGGATCGTCCACGCCCGGAGCGAGCAGGAGGCGCTGTTTGACATGCTGGGCAAGGTGCCCGTCCAGTGCCTGTCACACCCTGCCTATCCCGTGGCCGCGAGGGACAGACCCGAGCGCGGGACAGCGCGTTTGCGCCTGTCCCTGGCGGAGCGCCCCACCCTGCTTTTCTTCGGCTTCGTGCGGCCCTACAAGGGCCTGGACACCCTGCTCGAGGCTCTGGCACGCCTTGACGCCTCCACCCCCTGCCAACTCCTGATCGCAGGCGAGATCTGGGGCAACCCCGATCACTGGCGGGCCGAAGTCTCGCGCCTGGGTCTTGGCAACCGGGTGCGCTTCGAGCAGCGCTATATCCCCGAGAGCGCGGTGGGTGACTACTTCGCCGCTGCCGACCTGGTGATCCTACCCTACCGGTCGGCCACGGGTTCCGGGGTGGTGAAGCTGGCCCACAGCCACGGTCGCCCCGTGGTGGTCACGCGGACTGGCGCGCTGCCGGATGCCGTCGAAGAGGGCGTGACTGGCTTCATCGTGCCGCCGGAAGATCCCGCGGCCATGGCCGCGGCAATCCAGAGGTATTTCCAGGGTGCCCGGCAGCCACAGATGGAGGACGCGGTGGCGAGTTCCGCGCAAACCGATGAGTGGCTGACGCTGGCCCGCCGTATTCTGAGTTCCGCAGGAAGCGCCAAATGAGTTCACCCCGGACCTGCCTGTTACTGCTGGAAGCCCTGGAGCCTGAGCTCGTGCGCGCGGGTATTGCCAGCGGACAGCTGCCCTGTCTGGCCGGGCTTTGCGCATCCGGTCGGCACGGCGATATCCGCCTGCTGCCCGGAATCGGCGCCAACGCCCTCTGGCCCTCGCTCTACACCGGGCTGCCACCGCAGCGACACGGGCGCTTCTACCACCAGCAGGTCGAGGACGGCGGCTACACCCTCGGGGCCAGTCACCAGACCGGCAGCCAGGCTCCCGCCTTCTGGGAGGCGCTCGCCGAAGCGGGTCACCGGGTGATGATTCTGGACGCCCCCAAGGCGCCCCCCGCCAGCGGCCGCGAGGCCTGTTACATCGCCAACTGGCGCGGCCACTTCAGCTACCGGAAGGAATTGCAAATTGAACCCCGAGCTCTGGAAGCGAGCCTGAACGAAGCCGGGCTTTCACCGGGGGAATGTGCCTGTATCACGCAACGCTTCAAGGCCAGTCAGGAACTGGACTGCACTGCGCTGGTCGCGCAACTGGAAGCGGCCGTCTCCGCCAGCCGCGACCTGATTCTCAATCGCGTGACGGAAGAGCCGTGGGACCTGCTGGTCGCCGGCCTGAGTGCCGGCCACTGTGCCGGCCACCAGCTGTGGCACCTGCGCGATCGCCGCATACCCGCCTTCGACCCCGGCGATCCGCTGGCCCGGGTCTACCGGTCGCTCGACGATGCCGTGGGCGCAATTCTCGATCAGCTGCCCCGGGGCACAAGCCTGGCAGTCTTTATCGGGCCCGGCATGGGGCCCGGCCATGTGCACCCCGAGGTGATGGGGCAAGTGCTGGCGCACCTGGAGCCGTCAGACTCCCCGGGTGCCGGCCACCTGCGGCGAGGACTGACCTGGCTGTGGCGCCGACTGCCGGTTGCCGTCAGGCAGCAGTTGCTGCGTGCCGGCCACCAACTGGATCAGCGCCTGCAGCACACGGACTTCAGCCAGCGTCGCTGCTTTCCAGTCCGCAGCAATGACAATATTGGCGGGGTTCGCATCAACCTCCAGGGGCGGGAGCAGTGCGGCCAAGTCTCGCCCGAAGACTATCCCGCCTACCTGGATCGCTTGGCGGAGCAGCTTGCCGCCCTGCGCAACGCGGATAGCGGGGAACCCCTGATCCACTGTGTCCTGAAAACCCGCGACTTGTACCCGGGAGGCGAACTCGGTGCCATGCCCGACCTTCTGGTCGAATGGAACGAGCAGCTTCCCCTGCGAGCCGTCACCGGCCCCGGCCTGTCGCGGCTGGAGGTGACTTATCCCCCCCTGTGGAGCGGTGCCCACAACCAGCACGCCATGTTGATACTTCGCGGTGGCACCGCCACCGGCTCCGGCCCGCTACCCAGCGACAGCAGCGTGCTGGATATCGCCGCGACCATCAGCCAGGCCTGTGGGGCGGTGTCCCGGGTGGGAGAAGGTCACTCCCTGTGGTCGAGGTCCGGCACTGACTGAGACCAGCCCTCCAGCCGGCAGCGCAAGGTAATCGGCAAACAGAAAGCGCCACTGGCGCGGATCACGGTGCAGGCCTGGCGCCGATCAAAGTGAGTAGCACGGTAACCTGCCTGCAAAGCCAGCTTCAGGCCTTGATCCACCGTCAGTGTCAGCCGACGGCCATCGGGCAGGGCAAGGCGGACAACATCTGAACCGGTGAGCTGGGCAGACAGAGCCGGATGCAGGTGAAAGTACAGTGCCAGTTCATGCCGGCCCCGCCCTTCCACCCGGTCATCCAGGCACAGACGGCCGCCCTCGAGCTGCCAATCCCGTCGGTGCAGCAGCCCCGGCTGAAGACGGGAATAACCGTCGTGTGCCGCCCAAAGCCTGGCTTGACCGGTCTGCACGCGGAACCCCGCCTCCGAGATTTTCGCGCGGCGGCCCAGCTTGAACAGCCCCCAGACATCCGAAGAATTGTGTGCGTCGACCACCAGTGTGTTGTGGGCGGCCGTACTGCGCTCGTATTCCCGCTCGGCGAGACTTTCATAAGTCGACAGCCCGGTGTCCACCAGCACGCGCTGCTGGCCCAGGGAAAACTCAAAGCCCAGGGCGCCCGCGTGACCGTGCGAGGCGGCGTGGTCAGGTCCCGGTGGTCCCATATCGGCAAGCAGCAGGGCGGGGCCGCAGGACAGGCGCCCAAATCCGGAATCCGGCAACCAACAACTTCCGGGAATATCCCGATCGGCATCCGCGGTCAGCAGACCGAGACGCCGGGCGTAGTCAGTCAGATCCGGGGTGCTCGCTACCACGTCCAGCGCCGCGTCGTTGAACAGCGCGGGGCGACCATCGGCGTGACACAGGGCCCGCGACCACCGCATTGCCGCCAGACAGCGCTCACGAAGCCCATCGGGCAGGGGGCGCTCAAAGGCCTGCAACAGGTTGATGATGTCCAGCAGATCGTGAAGCAGGGCGTTGTGGTACATCGGGCTGCGGCCCTGGTAGCCGCCGTCAGGATGCTGCACGCGGGGCAGATAGCGTGTCAGCAGACGCAGACCGAGCCGCCGCCAGCGATGAGAGCGGGTATCCTCCAGCACATGCCCCGCAAACAGGAGTGCCTTGGCGTTGTTGATCAGCTTGTGGTCGCACTCGTCATACTGCAGGCGCGGCTCGAGATAGCGCAGTTGTTGCGCAAGGCTCTCCAGCAGTGAGGCACCCGGCACCTCCCCCTGGAGACTCCACTTGAGCCAGTTGGCAATGCGCTGGGAGGTGATGTAGGGGTGCCATGCGGGCCCCCCGGGTACGTTATGGGCGTCGATCCAGGCCTCCAGACGCTCAGAGGCGAGCGCCGGCTCGCAGCTCCAGAGCCAATTGAAGGTGTTCAGCTCCATCCTGAGCTTCTTGCCCGGAACCCGGTCCGGCCACGCCGCACCGGCGGCCCACGCCAGTTCACTGCCCAGGAGCACCAGCTGGTCGCCGCCGCGACAATGGGCGGGCATGGGAGCGCTCTCCAGGTAGCGCCCGGTCGGCACCCGCCAGACTGGCGTATCGACAGCGGCCAGTTGCCCCGGGGGCCGCAGGCGCAAGTGCAGACGCTGCAGCACCTGAATGGGCCGCAGATAGCGCAGGCGCCACCATAAGCGCTCCCAGCGCAGCGGCAATTTCACGCTGCGCCCCCACTGCCCGCGGAGCCTCCCACGGCCGCGTCGATGTGCCCGAGATACAGCGCTTCCAGCCTCGACAGCACACCGTCGGGGTGGTGGTGGGCGCGGGCAAACTGACGGGCTGCGCGTCGGCACGACAGGCGCTGGGTTTCCGGCTGCGCCGCCCAATCCTGCAGTGCCTGCTCCCAGGCCCGCGGGTCGGCTGGCGGCAGACGGATAACCGGCGCCTCCGGTGGCCAGTCGGCGGCGACACCGACCCGGGTGGTCAGCACCCCGCAACCCGCCTGCAGGGCCTCGACCAGGACGTTGCCAAAGGATTCCGAGTACGAGGGAAATACCAGCACTTCCGCGTTGCGGAACCAGGGCGTGGGGTCCGGCTGATAACCCACCAACGCCACAGAGTCCTGCAGCCCTTCCCGTTCGATCCAGTCCAGCATCTCCTGTCGCATGGGGCCGTCCCCGACGACCGTCCAGCGCCATCCGGTACTTCGGGCCACGGTGGGCCACGCCGCCATCAGGGTGTGCAGCCCCTTGCCGGGGTGCAGGCGACCGACGTAAAGCACCTGCGCCGACGGCGGCGACAGCGGGAGGGCGCTCTCCGAATATTCCGAGCCCAGGCGGGGAAACAGCGACGGCAGCCGATGGATACGCGCCTGGGGAATCCCTTCTCCCTGCAACTCAGCCCCCACCGCCCGGGTCTGCACCAGGAAACCCCGCGCCGACCGCGCCATCCACCAGGCCAGGCCGAGCATCCAGGGCCGGCGAATGCGCGCTACATCACCCTCAGGACCCAGTGAGCAGGGTTTGACCAGCGCCGGGCAACCGCGCCAACGGGCGGCCACCAGGCCGCCCAGCACAAACGCGGACAGGCAGTGGCCGTGCAGAATCTGGCAACGCCCGCTGAGCGACCAGCCCGCGGCAAAGCCTGTCAGAAGATTCCAGGGGAATCTGAGCCAGCGCAGTCGCGGTGTCGGCCAGCGACGTATGCCAACCCCGTGTCGGGCTTCGCGAGGAGGCTCGGACCGATCCCAGCGAGTCGTGGCCACCTCCACCGTGTGGCCGCGGCTAACCAGGGCTTCCGCAAGATCCCGCGCCTGACATTCCGCCCCACCCAGATAGGGTGGGTAGTGCTGAATCAGAAAGCCCACTTTCACGGCAGGCGTCGCCAGAGGAAGAATGGGTAAATCAACTGGCTGCACAGGGTTTTCAATGGGCCGGAGTGCCCCTCCCGGTCTTCCAGCGGGAACCGTGTATCGGGAATGCCGGTGGCCGGGTACACCCGATGATCGCGAAACTGGGTGCCAAACAGTCGATCCCAGAAGGAGAAAATAAAGCCGAAATTGCAGTCGTGATAGCGCCGCTCGATACCGTGATGCACCCGGTGTGACTGCGGTGTTACCAACAGAAAGCGCAGCGGCCCAAAATCCAGTCGGGTATTGGCGTGATAGAACTTGGGGTACACCGTTTCAAAGACCATCCAGAGAATGATCGCCGGCGCATTATTACCGGTGAGCACCAGAACCAGACTGGTAATCAGTGATGACACCATGCGGTCAAGCGGGTGCACCCGGGCATCGGTGAAGAGGTTCAGGTTCCGCTGGGAGTGATGAACGGCGTGGAAAGCCCAGAAGAGCGGCACCTTGTGGCGAATGAGGTGACTCAGCCAGCGCGCAAAGTCCGCCAGCAAGACCCCCAGGGCAAACTGGGCCAGGGGGTGCCAGTGCGCCACCCCCGGCAGGGTCAGAAAGCCGAGGTGGGCGGAATAGAAAGCGACCAGAGCCTGGGCCCAAACTCCCAGGAACAGAAGCCGCAAGCCCATGCTGGCAAGATACCAGAACAGGTCCTGGCGCAGGGCCCGCGAAAAAAACGGCGAGGCAGCCGCCGGCCAGCGCGACTGCACCCACCAGACCAGGGTGAACAGCAACCAGTAGGCAAAGGGTGAGTAGAGCGCCTTTTCCGGAAGTACATGATGGGAAAGCAAAGGCAACCAGGCAAACAGCGACGACAGGGCTCGATCGGGAAGCAACAGCGGCACCAGGCAAATGCCACCGACGACAATCCAGGCCAGCCAGAGGCTGCGCAGCTGGCCGATAGCGGGGGTGGCAACGGGTACCGGAGCACTCATGCGGTTTCATCCCGGTGCAGCTGGAGATGCAGCAGAAGCAGCAGGAAGAGGAACCCCGGCACCAGCTGCAGGGTGATGCGACCCACCGCCGTCTGCCGCACCGCACCCACGGCGTACTCTGTCACCGCGAACAGGCAGAGAAACAGAATGCCTGCCGCGGCGAGAGCCGCCGTCACGGGCCCGGCGGCCTGGAGGACACCGGGCCGCCGCCAGATCGCCAGAACCAACAGCAGACAAAAATACCAGAAGGTCAGATGCCAGTTGTCGAGCACCAGCAGACTGGTGAATATACCCTCCAGGGACCCGGGTCGATAGGCGAGGTCCAGACTGTTGAGGGAGTGGCCGGCAACACTGACATCCGCGGGAAACAGCCACAGGACCAGCGGTACCGCGGCAGCGACGCCCAGGATAGCCAGCAGGACACTGGTGGCGTCCCGACGCCAGGCGACCCAGCACCCGGGCAACAGTGTCAGCATCCAGAAAAAGCCCTCGTTCTTGATCAGGGGACAGGCACAGGCAAACAGGAAAACCAGCACCCATTGCCAGCGTTGCCCGCCGCGGCTGGCCGCGTGGAGCGACATCAAGGCGAGCCCGTAGCAGGCGCCGAGAAACAGGTCGGCATAACCGGCCAATGCCACATGGGTATTCAGCAGGGGCAGCGTCAGCAGGAAGGTGGTGAACACCAGGGACTCCACGCGCGAGGCACCGGCTTCCCGGGCCTGCCCCATGAACGCCAGGCCCAGGCCGAGATAGCAAAGCAGCCAGGGCAGGTTGATCAGGGCCGGGTCCCAGCGCCCCAGGGCGGTGCTGACCCAGTATTGCCAGAGCGGCACCGTCACCGGGTAACCCGGATGGTGGTCGGTAAAGACACCCTCGCCGCCCCGTCTCAGCCACTCCTCGTTACTCACAAAGGGCACAAAGTCCTGCAGCTCGAACCAGACCCTGGCCTTGGTCGCCCAGTGCATGGTGGCGTCCCAGGGGTAGACCGGGCGCCACAGGACTTCCTGCGCCAGGGAAAACAGGCGCAGGGAAAGCAGGGCCAGCAACAGCAAACACAAGGCGCGCGGGAGCCACCCAGCGGCGAACAACGGGGGCTTGCGCTCACCGGGTGCAGGCGTGACGGGGGCAGAACGCCAGAGCCGGATCTGTAGACCCACTATCAGCAGCAGAGCGAAGACCAGCGGCAGGTGGAAGCCAGGTCCGGCACCCAGCGCGGCGCAGAGGCGCAGAACAAGCGGCCACAACACCAGGGTCATGACCAGTCCGTAGCCGGCGACCAGACAGGCCCGGCGCCGGGCCGCGGGAATCCATATCGCCGCAAGGCTGAGGCCCAGTGTCGCGGGCAAACCCAGGGCCAGTGTCAGTCGCAGCCACTCCATCTAGCGCACCTGGTAAAGGCTTGCGTCAGCCATGCGAGCCACGGGGCGCACCAGCCAGGTCTCCCCGGCGTAGCGCAGACGGCCACCGCTGGACAGCGGGCGAACCGCAGTCGGTTCGACAAGCAGGATGTAATCTCCCGTACGAAACTGTGATGGCCCCGGCAGCTCGGGACCACCCCGGCGCCAATACACATTCAGGGGGTACAGGTAGTAGGCCATGCGCATGCCGATAAAATCGTTCGCACTGGCCACAAAAACGCGTGCACCCGCGGCGGGCAACTGTGCTTTGGCCTTCTGCGAGACGGCCCAGAAGAAGCTGTCGTCCCCCTGCGCGGGACGGTCGGCCGCGGGCAGGCCGGCAAATTGCTCGCGGGTATCCTGGCCCCGCCAGAGCAGCTGGCGCTGCCAGACCAGGTCCAGCAAAAGCCAGGCAACCAGCATCCAGGCGAGCAGGAAGCGGCTACCCCAGCGCCAATAACCGGGCAGCCCCAGCAACAGCGTCAGCACGCCGAGGAGCACAACGGGGGTCAGGTGCTGCCCGGGCTGGGCGCCCGCGCCGTGGACATTGATGGAGCCCTGGTTCCAGGGCTGCGGGGCCAACCAGGCACGCCACATGGCCGCGAGACGCTGAGTGACAGGTCGCTCCGCGGCCGGCCCCGCCTCAGGTGAGGGTGACTGGGCGATACCGGACGGAGCCGGCATCAGCAGGAGGAAAAACAACAGGGCCGTCGCCAGCGGCGGCAGCCAGCGTTGACGTGTCGGGCTTGCTCCAGTGAGCGCCACAAGCCCTCAGACGTGGCGCACCTGGTCAATCTCGTATTCGATCTCGCCCCCCGGAGCGCGGACCACCACGATATCCCCTTCCTCCTTGCCGATCAGGGCACGGGCAATGGGGGAGCTGACCGAAATCAGATTGTTTTTCACATCCGCCTCGTCGTCGCCAACGATGCGATAAGTGACCGTGGCGTCGGTATCCAGGTTGAGCAGGTCGACGGTCGTACCGAATATCACCTTGCCCGTGTGCGGCAGCGTGGTGACATCAATGACCTGGGCATTCGACAGCTTGCCCTCGATGTCCTTGATCCGCCCCTCGTTGAAGCTCTGCTGCTCGCGGGCCGCGTGGTACTCGGCATTTTCCTTCAGGTCGCCGTGCTCCCGGGCCTCGGCGATCGCCTGGGTGATGCGCGGACGCTCCACCCGCTTCAGACGATCCAGCTCTTCCCGCAGGGCGCGCTCGCCCTGCAGCGTCATCGGTACCTTGCTCATGCCACGATACTCCTGTGCAGATCCTGCAGGCGGCGCACGGTCTGGTCCGAGCCCTGCTGGAGCGCCATGCACATGGCCTCCGCGGCCGCCAGCGTGGTGGTGTAGAACACCCGGTGCTGCTCGGCGCTGGCACGGATCGGTGCCGAGTCGGCAATCGCGCGCCGGCCCTCGGTGGTATTGATGATCAGGTCGGCCTCGTCGTTCTTGATCATGTCGACGATGTGCGGACGGCCCTCCAGCACCTTGTTCACGCGCCGGACTTCCAGGCCGGCCGCTTCCAGGGCATCGGCGGTGCCGTGGGTAGCCGCCAGACTGAAGCCCATGGCGACCAGCTCCCGGGCCACGCGCACCGCGCCGGGCTTGTCCACGTCGCGGACACTCATCAGGGCGGTGCCGCCGCGCGGCGGCGGCTCCCCGGCCCCCAGCTGGGCTTTGGCAAAGGCGCCGGCAAAGGTGTCGCCGGTACCCATGACCTCGCCGGTGGAGCGCATCTCCGGACCCAAAATCGGGTCGACCCCGGGGAACTTGTTGAAGGGCAGCACCGCTTCCTTGACCGAGTAGTAGGCCGGAATGATCTCGCGGGTAAAGCCCTGGTCGGCCAGACTCTGGCCGGCCATGCAGCGCGCCGCCACCTTGGCCAGGGAGACACCGATGCACTTGGATACGAAGGGTACGGTACGCGAGGCCCGCGGGTTCACCTCGATCACGTAGATCTCGTTGTCCTGCCAGGCCAGCTGCACGTTCATCAGGCCCTTGACGCCCAGCTCCAGGGCCATCTGGCGCACCTCTTCGCGCATGGCGTCCTGCACCTCTGGTGCCAGGTTGTAGGGCGGCAGGGAGCAGGCGGAGTCACCGGAGTGAACACCGGCCTGCTCGATGTGCTGCATGATGCCGCCGATCACCACCTGTTCGCCGTCGGAAACGGCGTCGATATCCACCTCGATCGCGGCGCTGAGGAAGGAGTCCAGCAGCACCGGTGCTTCATTGGAGACGCGGACTGCGTCGCGCATGTAGCGCAGCAGGTCTTCCTCGCGATAGACGATCTCCATGGCGCGGCCGCCGAGGACGTAGGAGGGACGCACCACCAGCGGATAGCCGATGCGATTGGCCGCTTCCAGGGCCTCGTCGACGCTGCGCACGGTGGTGTTGGCGGGCTGCTTGAGGCCCAGCTTCTGGATCATTTGCTGGAAGCGCTCGCGGTCCTCGGCGCGGTCGATGGCGTCCGGGCTGGTGCCGATGATCGGCACACCGGCGTCCTCCAGGTCACGCGCCAGCTTCAGCGGTGTCTGGCCACCGAACTGCACAATCACACCGACCGGTTTCTCCAGATCGATGATCTCGAGCACGTCTTCCAGAGTGACCGGCTCGAAGTAGAGGCGATCGGAGGTGTCGTAGTCGGTGGACACGGTTTCCGGGTTGCAGTTGACCATGATGGCTTCATAGCCATCCTCCCGCATCGCCAGGGAGGCGTGCACACAGCAGTAGTCAAACTCGATGCCCTGGCCGATGCGGTTGGGGCCGCCCCCGAGCACCAGGATCTTCTGGCGATCGCTCGGATTGGCCTCGCACTCCTCCTCGTAGGTCGAGTAGAGGTAGGCGGTGGCGGTGGCGAACTCCGCGGCACAGGTATCCACGCGCTTGTACACCGGGCGCACACCCAGGGACTGGCGGTGCTTGCGCACGCTGCGCTCACTGACACCCAGCAGCACACCCAGGCGCGCGTCGGAAAAGCCCTTGCGCTTGAGCTTGAAAATGGCGTCGCGGTCCAGCTCGTTGAGGGAGACGGTCTTGAGACTGTTCTCCGTGCGCACCAGGTCTTCCAGCTGCACCAGGTACCAGGGGTCGACCCCGGAATACTGGTAGACCTCGTCCACGCTCATGCCGTAGCGCAGGGCGTCGGCGATGAACCAGATGCGGTCGGGACCGGGAATCGTGAGCTCCTTGATCAGGATTTCACGGGCGTCTTCGCTGTCCAGGTCCACCTTGTGCTCGAAGCCGTCGGAACCCACTTCCAGGCCGCGCAGCGCCTTCTGCACCGACTCCTGGAAGGTGCGACCGATGGCCATGACCTCGCCGACGGACTTCATTTGCGTGGTCAGGCGCGGGTCCGCAGCGTTGAACTTCTCGAAGGCAAAGCGCGGAATCTTGGTGACCACGTAGTCGATGGCCGGCTCGAAGGAGGCCGGGGTGCGACCGCCGGTAATGTCGTTCTGCAGCTCGTCCAGGGTATAGCCCACCGCCAGCTTGGCGGCCACCTTGGCGATCGGGAAGCCGGTGGCCTTGGAGGCCAGGGCCGAGGAGCGCGACACCCGCGGGTTCATCTCGATGATGACCATGCGCCCGGTCTTCGGGTCGATACCGAACTGTACGTTGGAGCCGCCGGTTTCCACACCGATCTCGCGCAGCACCGCCAGGGAGGCGTTGCGCATGATCTGGTATTCCTTGTCGGTCAGGGTCTGGGCCGGGGCCACCGTGATCGAGTCGCCGGTGTGCACGCCCATGGCGTCGAAGTTCTCGATCGAACAGACGATGATACAGTTGTCCTTTTTGTCGCGGACCACCTCCATCTCGTACTCTTTCCAGCCGATCAGCGACTCGTCGATCAGCAGCTCCTTGGTCGGCGACAGATCCAGGCCGCGGGTGCAGATCTGTTCGAACTCGTCGCGGTTGTAGGCGATGCCGCCGCCGGAGCCACCCATGGTAAAGGAGGGCCGGATAATGCAGGGGAAGCCGATCTGGTCGAGGACCTGGAAGGCCTCCTCCATGCTGTGGGCCAGGGCTGCCCGGGGTGTCTCCAGGCCGATGCGCTTCATCGCCTCGTCGAAGAGGTGGCGGTCCTCGGCCTTGTCGATGGCCTCCTTGGTGGCGCCAATCATCTCCACGCCAAACTTTTCCAGCACGCCTTCGCGGTCCAGGTCCAGGGCGCAGTTGAGGGCGGTCTGCCCGCCCATCGTGGGCAGCAGTGCGTCCGGGCGCTCTTCCTCGATGATGCGCGCCACGGTCTGCCAGACAATCGGCTCGATATAGGTGGCGTCGGCCATCGCCGGGTCGGTCATGATGGTGGCCGGGTTCGAGTTCACCAGGATCACCCGGTAGCCTTCCTCGCGCAGGGCCTTGCAGGCCTGGGCACCGGAGTAGTCGAATTCGCAGGCCTGGCCGATGACGATGGGGCCTGCACCGAGGATCAGGATGCTCTGTATGTCAGTTCTCTTGGGCATATCGGTTCAGCGGCTCCCGGATCTGGCGGCAATCAGCTCGATGAAATGGTCAAACAGCGGCGCGGCGTCGTGGGGCCCCGGGCTGGCCTCGGGGTGGCCCTGGAAACTGAAGGCCGGCCGGTCGTTGCGGTGAATGCCCTGCAGCGTGCCGTCAAACAGGGACTTGTGGGTCACCCGCAGGGTTTCGGGCAGGCTGGCCTCGTCCACCGCGAAACCGTGATTCTGGCTGGTGATCAGCACCGTGCCGTCCTCCAGGTTCTGCACCGGGTGGTTGGCGCCGTGGTGGCCGTGCCCCATCTTCATCGTGCGGGCACCGCTGGCCAGGCCAAGCAGCTGATGGCCCAGGCAGATACCAAATACCGGGATATCGGTTTCCAGGAATTCGCGGATGGCGGCGATAGCATAGTCGCAGGGCTCCGGGTCGCCGGGGCCATTGGAGAGGAAGATGCCGTCCGGGTTCATGGCGAGCACCTCACTGGCCGGCGTCTGCGCGGGCACCACGGTGAGGCGGCAGCCACGATCCACCAGCATGCGCAGAATATTGCGCTTGACGCCATAGTCGTAAGCCACCACGTGCCACTTCAGCTCTTCGTCGCGGAAGTGCCGGTAGCCCGCGTCGATGCTCCAGCTACCCTCGCGCCACTCGTAGGACTGCGATGCGCTGACCACCTTGGCCAGGTCCATGCCCTTGAGGCCGGCGAAGGCACGCGCCTGGGTCAGGGCCTGCTCTTCGTCGAGGTCGTCACCCGCCATCAGGCAGGCATTCTGGGCACCCTTTTCCCGCAGGATGCGGGTCAGGCGCCGGGTATCGATGTCGGCGATACCGACGATATTGCGTTCCCGGAGGTAGTCCTCCAGGCTCTGCTGATTGCGGTAATTGCTGGCCAGCAAGGGCAGGTCGCGGATGACCAGGCCCGCGGCCCAGACGGACCCCGACTCCTCGTCCTCGGCATTGGTGCCCGTATTGCCGATGTGCGGGTACGTCAGGGTGACAATCTGGCGGGCATAGGAGGGATCGGTGAGGATCTCCTGGTAGCCGGTCATGGCAGTATTGAACACCACCTCACCGACCGAGGCGCCATCCGCCCCGATGGCCACGCCTCTGAATATCGTCCCATCCGCTAGGGCTAACAGGGCAGGTCTGGACAAGGACACCTCCAACTTTCGGCATGGAACCTTCGCTGCGGGCGCCGAAAAAAAGCGAGATGGGGTGACCACATCTCGCTTTTTCTCATAGAATCAGCTCGGGTTTCTCTCAGGTACACAGGCGCCCGGAGGCGCGGGCCGGGCTTGTGAAATCTGGCAAAGCATTTTAGGGGATCGCCCCGGAACTGTCCAGCAAGTCTGCGCTTTGATTGCCAGTTCCCGGTCCTCACTCCGCCCGGCGCGCCCTCGGCGCCCGGCCATACCAAGCACCCACGGGGGGCGCTACATGCACGCTTACAGCACAGGCCGGCGAGCCGTGATCAGCGGCGCCGGCTCGGGCATTGGTCGCGCCCTTGCCCGCCAGCTCAACCGCGAGGGCTGCCACCTCTGCCTGGCCGATATTGATGGCAGCGGGCTGGCGGAGACGGTAGCCGGGTTCGAGCATCCCGATGCCAGCGTGGAAACCTGCGAACTGGATGTGGCGGACAAGGCCGCCGTGGACGCCTGGGCCGCGGCCATCGGCGAGCAGTACGGCTGCGTCGATATCGTGATCAACAACGCTGGCGTCGCCTACAGCGCACGGGTCGACGAAGCTTGCTACGCGGACCAGCACTGGCTGATGGGCATCAATTTCTGGGGCGTCGTGCACGGCACGCAAGCCTTCCTGCCACTCCTGAAACGGGCACCCCGGGGCCATCTGGTCAACCTGTCCTCGATTTTCGGTGTCATCGGCGTGCCCACCCAGTCCGCCTACAACGCCGCCAAGTTCGCCGTGCGCGGCTACACCGAGTCACTGCGCCAGGAGCTGGCCGGGAGCACGGTGCATGTCTGCTGCGTGCTGCCGGGGGGCGTGAAGACCAATATCGCCCGACGCAGCCGGGGCGGTCCGCCCGATGCCACTGAGGAAGACCGCGCTGCCATGTTCGACCCGGTGGCCCGCACCACAGCGGAAGCGGCCGCGTCGCGGATTCTGAAAGCCATCGAAGGTCGCCAGACACGGCTGCTGATCGGCAACGACGCGCGCTTCATCGACTTGTTGGCCCGGCTGTTCCCGGTCAGCTACCCGCGCCTGCTCCCGGGGCTGGGCAGACTGGGCAAGAGCGGACCATGAGCGGCAGCCTGCACTGGCGCCAGCTGGGCGTCCTGATTACCGCCCTGATGGCCACCGCCATCGGCCAGTCGCTGGTATTCGCCATCCTCGCCCCGCTGGGCCGTGAGGTGGGCATGCGCGAGGTGCAGATCACCTCCATCATCGCCTGCTCTTCCCTCTGCTTCGCCCTCGCCTCCCCCCTCTGGGGGCGCCTCTCGGATCGCATCGGGCGCAAACCGGTAATGATCGTGGGCTTGGTGGGCTACACCCTGGGGACCGTGCTGTTCACCAGTGTGTTCTGGCTGGGTCTGGCGGGCATCCTGAGCGGCAGCCTGCTCTACGGCGCCGTGATCGGTTCCCGCTGCGCGCAGGCCCTGATCATGTCCGCGGGCAGCCCCTCGGCCACCGCCTACGCGGCGGACAACAGCAGCACCGAACAGCGCACCCGGACGATGGCCCGACTGGGTACCGCCAACAGCCTGGGCACCATCCTCGGCCCCGCGGTCAGCGGCGCCCTGGCCACACTCGGGCTGCTGGCCCCACTGTACTTTGCCGCCGGGCTGGCGGCCCTGGGCGCGCTGCTGGTGTGGCGGGGTCTGCCCCCACACCCAAACGGGACCGCTCGACGCACCAGCCGCGCGTGCGACTCAGCTACAACGACCCGCGCTACCGCTGGCTGCTGGTCTCGGCGGTCGGTGTCTTCGTGGGCTTCTCGGGCATACAGCAGACACTGGGCTTCCTGCTCCAGGACAAGCTGCAACTGACCGGCATCGAGACCGCACAGATGACCGGTGCGGCGCTGATGGTCTCGGCGGCCTTCACCTTCCTGGTGCAGATGACGGTGCTGCAGCGTGTTCGCCTCGGACCCGGGCAGCTGATCCGCCTGGGCCTGCTGGCGCTGCTGTTTGGCGCGGCGATTATCGCGGCCGCGGACCGCTTCCCCCTGGTTGCCGTGGGCATGGCCTTCATGGGCACCGGGCTCGGCTTGACCATGCCCTCGGTGTCCGCCGGCGCTTCCCTGGCGGTGACGCCCGAAGAACAGGGGGGTGTCGCCGGGCTGGTCGCCTCCTGCCCCCCCGCGGGCTTCATTATCGGGCCGCTGGTCTGCGGGGCCCTCTACCAGTGGCACGGCCCGCTGGCACCGCTGTTTTCGGCCACGGTATTCTTTCTCACCCTGGTGCTGCTGGTCACCCGGGACCGGGAGGGCAACGCCCGCCGGTCGGCCTGAAGGTGCAGTGAGCGTTGGCCTTGCCCACCGCACCCAGAGCGGATCAGGGCTCCGCCGGCAGGAACGCGTCCCCGAGTATCGTCCGGCCATCCAGGCTCTTCACCGGCATGCCCAGACTGTGGATCAACTGACGGCTGTAGGTGATGCGACCGACATGGCGACCGGCGCACAGGGCCAGGGCTGCCTCGGCCATGGTCTCCAAGGGCTCGGCCATATCCGGGAAACGCCGGGCGATCTCGCGCACATACTCGGCCCCGGGGGTCAGGGCGATGCTTTCCGGTGCCAGGGTGTTGACGTAGATGTGTTCGGGCGCCAGCTCGTGGGCCAGGCCCTCGGTATAGCGGTTGAGAGCCGCCTTGGTCGCCCCGTAGGCGGTGATCGCCAGGGCCGCTTCCCGGGTATGACGGTAAGGCACGACCGGCTGGTCCACCGTGGCGCTGCTGATATTCAGGATCCAGCCCTCGCCCCGCTCACGCATGCCGGGCAGGGCCTGCTGGACCAGCTCAATGGGCACGTTGAGGTTCAGGTCGTACATCTTGTTGCGGTGGTCGGTGGAGATCTCGCTGGGCATGCCGGGGTACTGCATGGCGGCATTGTTGACCAGGATATCAATCGGCCCGAAATGACTGGCGGCTCGGGCCACCAGATCGGCCCGCGCCGCCAGATCCAGCAGGCTGCAGACTTCGGCTGCCGCGCGTCCACCGCTGGCATTGATTTCCGCCACTGCCTCCTCCAGCGTGCCCGGCAAGTTGCCGTGGGCACCCAGGCGCGAGGCCACCAGCACCACGGCGGCACCCTCGGCGGCAAAGCGGGTCGCGATGGCGCGCCCGATACCGCGGCTGCCGCCGGTGATCAGCGCCGTCTTTCCACTCAGTTGTCCCATATTCCCTCTCCCTGTTTATTCGAATCCTGCGCGCGGGGCGCTGCCACCGGCCAGAGGCAGCGCGTCCAGCGATGTATCAGTACTGCCGGTAGCGACGCTGCACATGGCGGTGGCGCACCAGCCGCTCGGCAGCGCGCTCCTCGGGTGTCACTTCCCGCGCGTAGGGCATGTGCTCGCGAATGCTGTCGAAGGCGACCTTCTTCACCGTGAGACTGGGCAGCTGGTCTTCCGGCGGCCGCTCCGGGTAGGTCCAGCGCATGCTGGTGTAGCCGTGGGGAATGCCCGTGGTGCTGACCCAGTTGGCGATACCCGGATCGCGATGACAGACCACCCAGCGCCGCGCGCCGTCGGGGTCCTTGCCGGCGAAGTGGGCATTGATATTACTCGGGTAGCTCTCGAAATCCAGTGACTCCCCCCACAGGTTGGCCAGGTGGAAGCCCAGGAAGTGGGGCTCGACGGGCGTCCGGGTCTCGATCACCAGGGCCTCGTCATCCTCCAGCAGGTAGGTCCCGCCGGCGTAGACATTGCTGCTCTGCCCGCCGCCGGTGGCAATGCCCAGGGCGTTGGGCGGGTTCATGTCGTTCACCGGCATGAAAGGCCCCTCCAGCCCCATGCGCTCACTGACACCCCCCGGCACCTTGCCGTAGGTTTCCAGGGTGATGGTGTTGAAAGCGTTCCAGAAATGCACCTGGTTGCGGGCAATGCGACCCACCTCGCGCAGCATGTGCATGGCACCCTGCGGATCGATCGGCGGGCGCGGCTCGTATTCACAGCCGATGCGCAGGATCTCCAGGTCGAGCAGATCCTGGTGTTCCCAGTCGTGGAACAGCTCGCGGCAGGTGAGGAACTTGCCGACATGCTCCACACCGCGGCTGGTGCGCTTGCTGGCCATGAAGTTGCCGCTGTAGCCCTCGGGCTTCTCCGGGGCGATCAGGATCTCGAAGCTGCCATCCTCCGCGACCTGCAGTTTGGTGCTGTCCAGAGTGCTGGTGTTGATGCGGGTGCCCGGCTGCATTTCCGACAGCTTGCCGCTGTCACCGGAATAGCCGCTGGCCAGCTCGAAGATTACGTACTGGGGCGCGGTGGTGCCGTCGGCAGGGGCCTCGCCGCGCCAGTGACGGCTGTCGGGGGCGCGACCACGGACCCGGTAGCTGTAATTGCCGTCGATCTCGACGCCCAGGTACACCCCGTCGGCATTGTCGATGGTGGAGCGGTTCATCGGCTGGATGGCCCGGTGGAAACGCGGATAAAGCGGATCGGCAAGGGCGCGCTCGATGCCGTTGAGCATGAAGCCCAGCACATAGCGGTAGCCCTCCGCCAGGTTGCGGTCAGTCGGCGGCGGCGGATAGAGCTCCGGGGTGTCGATGGCATCCCGCGCCTCCTGGAAGCACTGGATCATGTCGTCGAAAGCCGCACGCAGTGCGGCGCGAGTCTGTGGACTGCTTTCAGGTTGTGACACGGTGTTTTTCTCCTTGTTGAGAATGCCGCTCAGCACCCGCGGCGGCTTGATCGCCCTGCGTGGCGCCGGCACGGGGCCAGGCGTATTGCCGGTAGAACTCGCCCAGCTCGGCCTCGAGCTGATCGGCGGTAATGCGATAGTCACCCAGGCTGTATTCGAACTTCGAGTGATGCTTTTTCTCCCGCTCGGCGTTCGCCTGCAGGAAGGCGTCAAACTCCGACCCGACATCAAAGCCCAACTGTCGATAAACTTCGTGCACGGTCTCCCGGGGCCGGGCAGTCAGCTCGCGGTAATCGACAATGGCGCGCGGCACCTCGGGGTAGCGGGCCAGTTGCTGGGCTGGATTGTGAAAGCTCTCGAAGGAGGTCTGCAGCAGCAGGTCGAGGGAGGCCTGGTAGTCCGCCGGTTTCCAGCCCCGGGCCTTCCAGGACTTTTCTACCAGTTTGAGCAGGCTGGGCACGCACTGGGCCGGATCGCGCAACATCACGACGATACGTGCATCGGGGAAGGTCTCGATGATCGAGCCCACCCAACCGCTCATCACGGGGTTTTTGCTCAAATGAATGCGGTCACCGCCATTCAGCAGCAGCTGGCGTTTGACCAGCTCGCGGTAGTGATGCATCCAGCGACGGCGTTTTTTCGGCATCTGGTCGAGGTGAAACAGGTCGAGCACATCCATCACCGGCAGGTCCGTCGCCCATTGCTGGGTGACAAAGGCCGCCCGCATGGCAAACTGGTCTTCTTCGGAATTCCACAGGCTCATGTTGTGGATGTGGCGAAAAGGCCCGAAGGTGCGATCATCCCAGGCCTTCAGACGGCGGAAGAACATTCCGCCCAGGAGCGCCTGGTCCACCCTGCCCAGCCAGCGGATCACCTTCTTCTGCAGCAGCGAGGGAAACAGGGTTTCCCAATACAGAAAATAGCTGAAGCGGTCTCCATCGGCGGACATCAGGCGGTGCATGAGAGTCGTCCCGCTACGGGCGTGGCCGACAATAAACACCGGCGTACGCACCGGCTGCCGCCACAGGCTGGGGAACAGCAGGTAGTCGAGCAGGAAGCACAGGGTATGAAACAGGGTCACCGGCGGCGTCACCAGCAGCAGGCGGGCAAGCAGGCGCCAGCGGCCCGGCCAGTGCTTCAGGTTCCAGACATGGCGCAGCAGGCGAAAATAGTAATCGAAGTCAAAGTACATGGAAGCGAGTCTGTGCTTGTGGAATCATGCGCTACTCTACGCCACTGGCGGCGCCGGACAACTGCGATTCCGGCCCCAGCGGGAGAGCTGCAGGCTTTTGTTTTTCAAGGAATTTCAGGGGCAACAAAAAATGTCGCTCGGGCGCACTTACATTTCTGTTAACACACCGTGGCGACGTCGCCGGGGCCGCACGTGAGCGACCCCGGGCTGCCCCGCCCGCGCAAGCGCCCCCGGCAGCAGCGGTCGCGCGCGCTGGTGGAGGCCATCCGTGAGGCCTGCATCCGCATCCTCGAACAGGAGGGCGCCGACCGCCTGACCACCCAGCGCATCGCCGACGTCGCCGGGGTCAACATCGCGTCCCTTTACCAGTATTTCCCCAACAAGGAGGCCGTGCTGGCGGAGGTCTACGAGAATGCCATGCGCGAGCTGGTGGCCGGCATGGCCGAGGAGTTCCCGCGGATCGACCGGCTGACACAACAGGGCCTGGAGGCCACCCTGGCGGCAATTATCGACCAGGAAATTGCCCTGCTGTTGCAACTCTATCGCATGCACCCGGAGTTCTACCTGCAGTACCAGCAAAGCCTGGATATCCGGGCCCGGGTCAACGAGTTCACCCAGTCCCTGGCCAACCCCTCCTGGGAGCGCTGGTTCCCCCACCTGCTGCGCCAGCACCGGGAATGTCTCCGCGAGGGAAATATCGAGACCATGGCCTTTATCGCCCGGCGCAGCCTGGACGCGACCCTGCAGGCGGCCCTGACCGAGCGCCCCGAGGTCCTGGAAGAGCCGGCGTTTCGGGAGGAAGTGCTGACCCTGTTGCTGCGATATCTCTTGAAATAGGCTCAGCCCACTAGCCCACGGCTATTGCTTCCAGCGCCTTGCGCAGGGGCGCGGGAATCGGCACCGCACGGTTGCTGGCACGCTCGACAAACACGTGCACGAAATGCCCATGCGCCAGGGCTTCCCGTTCGCCGGCCCGGAAAATGGCGATGCCGTACTGCACCGAGCTGTTGCCCAGGCGGTCCACGCGCAGGCCGCCCTCCAGCGCATCCGGGTAGGCCGCCGGCGCGTGGTAGTCACAGCCCGAATTCACCACGAAGCCGACAATGTCCGCCGCGGCGATATCCAGCCCCCCCGTCTCGATCAGGTAGCGATTGGCGACGAAGTCGAAATAACTGTAGTAGACCACGTTGTTGATATGGCCATAGATGTCATTGTCCGACCAGCGCGTGTTGAGCGGGTAGAAGACACGGTAGGCATCGCGATCGGGCCGAGGACTCATGCGGCTTTCCCCCAGGCCGCGGTGTAAATCGCCAGGGCATCCTCGCGACTCAGCTCGCGGGGATTGTTGACCAGCAGACGCTGCTGCAGCATGGCGTCCTCCGCCAGCATGGCCAGATCCTCTCTCGGCACCCCCGCTTCTGCCAGGGTCGCAGGCAGCGACACCGCCGCGATCAAGGCGACCAGGAAGTCCCGCAGGGCCATAGCGCGGGCCTCGTCACTGCCAGTGACATTCGGCGCCACGAGGGTAGCGAGTTCCGCGTACAACGGTGCGGCGGCGGGCAGATTGAAATCCAGCACCGCGGGCAGCACCAGGGAATTACTCAGACCGTGGGGAATGTGGTAGTGGCCGCCGAGGGGGTAGGCCAGCGCGTGCACCGCCGCAACCGGTGCATTGGCGAAGGCCTGCCCGGCGAGGCAGGCCCCCAGCAGCATGCCGGCGCGCGCATCCCGGTCATGCCCCCGGGTGACAGCAAGGCGCAGGTTGGCGGAAAGAAGCCGCAGGGCCTCCCGGGCCAGGTGGTCGGACATCGGGTTCTTCTTCACCCGGGAGGTGTAGGCCTCGATGGCGTGCACCATGGCGTCGATCCCGGTCATCGCCGTGACCCGGGGCGGCAGGCCCAGCGTCAGGTCGGCGTCCAGCACCGCGACGTCGGGCAGCAGAAGCCGCGAGGACACCCCCGCCTTGGTCGTGGCACCGGTGGTAATCACCGCCACGGGAGTCACCTCCGAGCCCGTCCCTGCGGTCGTCGGCACCAGCACCAGGGGCAGGCGCGCGCCGCGAACCTGATCGACCCCGTAAAGCGCCGCCAGCTCCTGCCCGCCATCACCCAACAACACCGCCACCACCTTGGCCACGTCCATCGAGCTGCCGCCGCCAACCGCTACCACGGCGTCCACCTGTTCCCTGCGCCCCAGTGACACGGCGGCCTCCACCACCGACTCCGGCGGGTCTTCCTGCACCCGGTCGAAAAGGATCGCAGTTGTCCCGGCAGCCTCCAGCGCCGCCTGTAGCGGCGCCAGCAGGCCGATCTTGACCAGCCCCGGGTCCGTGACCAGCAGGGGGCGGCGGGCGCCCAGGTCAGCCAGGAGGGGTGCCAGTTCCAGGGCACTGCCGGGCGCACAGACCAGCCGCGGTGTGGTGTTAAAGACGAAGGACTGCATGGCTACCTCCCTTTTCCAACGATGCACGGGCCCGCCCAACCCCGGCCGTTCTGCGGCCGCGGGCGTATCCTGTCCTGCCTGCTAGAGGGTCAGGATTACCTTGCCGCGCGCCCGGCGCTCCATCATGCAGGCATAGGCGGCCTCGTAGTCCTCCAGCGGGAACAGGTCGGTGACCACCGGCTTCAGCTTGCCCTGGGCGAACAGTTCCCAGAGTTCGTGAATATTCTGCCGGTTCACTTCCGGCTCCTCGGCCATGAAGCGGCCCCAGAACACGCCGACAATGGCGCAGCCCTTGAGCAGAGCCAGGTTGAGCGGCACCTTCGGAATCGGGCCGCTGGCAAAACCGATCACCAGGAAGCGCCCCTTCCAGGCCATGCTGCGCAGGGCCTGCTCGGAGAAGTCGCCACCCACCGGGTCGTAGACCACATCCACGCCGCGCCCCCCGGTGAGTTCCTTGACCCGGTCCTTGAGGGACTCGCGGCTGTAATTGATGACCTCGTCGGCTCCCATCTGCCGGCACACGTCGAGCTTTTCGTCGGAACTGGCGGCCGCGATGACCCGGGCGCCGAAGAGCTTGCCCAGCTCCACCGCCGTAATGCCCACCCCACCGGCGGCGCCGAGGACCAGCAGGGTCTCCCCGGGCTGGATATCCGCGCGCTGGCGAAGGGCGTGGTAGGAGGTGAAATAGGTAATCGCCACCCCGGCCGCCTGCTCAAAACTGAGCCCCTCGGGCATCGGAAATACCGCGCTCTGATCGGCGGCAATCTTCGAGCAGAAGGCCCCGTGGGCCCCCATCGAAATCACCTTGTCACCGGGCTTGAAGCGGCTCACCCCGCTACCCACCGCAGCCACCACCCCGGCACACTCAGCACCGGGAATAAAGGGCAGGTCCGGCTGGGTCTGGTACTTGTTCTGGATAATCAGCACGTCGGGGAAGTTCAGGCCCGCGGCCTTGACCTCGATCAGCACCTCCTGGTCGCCAATCTCGGGGTCCGGCCAGTCGGTTTCCAGCACCAGCTTGTCGGGCAGGCCGTGTTCCTTGCAGACCACTGCTTTCATGTCTTGCTCCTGTCAGGGACCCCACTCGCGCGGGAGCGGGGTCCAAAATATCCTTTTCAATCGAGCTTGATGCCCATACCTGCCGCCGCCTGGCTGACCATCTTGGTGCTCTGCTCAAAGCCGGCGGTCAGTTCCCGCTCGCCACCGCGTTCGCTGATACGCTCCCAGTGGGCGGCAATTGCCTCCGGCGTCTGTTCTTCCGGCGGCAACCACATGCCCTCGGTCTCGACAATGCGAGCCACGGCAAACGCCCCTGCACCGGCGGCCAGGATGGTACGGTTGGGGGCATTCTCACTCACCAGGTAGAGCACCGCCGGGGTTACCGTCTCCGGAGTCAGCAATTCAAAGGCCTTCTCCGGCAGCAAACCCTCGGTCATCCGCGTGCCCGCAGTGGGCGCCAGTGCATTCACGCGGATGTTGTACTTGGCGCCCTCCTGGACCAGCGTGTTCATCATGCCGATTACGCCCATCTTGGCGGCACCGTAGTTGCTCTGGCCGAAGTTGCCGTAGAGCCCGCTGGATGAAGTCGTCACCACAATGCGGCCGTAATTCTGCTCGCGCATGATCTCCCAGACGGCCCTGGTGCAGTTCACCGTGCCCATCAGGTGTACGTCGATGACCAGGCGGAAATCCTCCAGGGAACCCTTGTGGAAACTCTTGTCGCGCAGGATCCCGGCGTTGTTGACCAGGATGTCGACCCGCCCCCACTGGTCCATCGTTTGCTGGACCATGGATTCCACCTCGGTGTAGTCCGCCACATTGGCGCCATTGGCAATGGCCTCGCCACCGGCGGCCTCGATTTCCGCCACCACACTGCGGGCCGCCTCGCTGGACGCCCCGGTGCCGTCCTTGGCACCACCGAGGTCATTGACCACCACTTTGGCGCCGCGCTTTGCCAGCTCCAGGGCGTGACTGCGGCCCAGGCCGTGGCCGGCGCCCGTGACGATGGCCACCTTGTCGTCATAACGAATTGTCATGCTTGCTCTCCCTTTGAATTCCTTGGCTGGGTAGAAGGCTGCTAGGGGCAGACAATCGGGGCGCCAGCCTAACCGGCGACCACCATGGTCAGCCACTCGGCCACCAGGGCCGGCGTCTGCTCGCCCTCGATCTCAACGCTAACCTGCTGGCGAATCAGGAAACGGTCACCGTCTTTGGCTTCCACACCGGTAATCTCGCCATGGGCACGTACCCGCTTGCCGGCGCGCACCGGCGCCAGGAAGCGCACCTTGTCGAAGCCGTAATTGATGCCCATCAGCACCTTTTCCGGCATCACCCCGTTACCTTCGCAGAGTCTGGGCAGCAGGGACAAGGTCAGGAAGCCGTGGGCGATGGTGCCGCCAAAGGGTGTACCGGCAGCTTTTTCCTCGTCGACGTGGATAAACTGGTGGTCCTCCGTGACATCGGCGAACTGGTTGATGCGTGGCTGATCCAGGGTGACCCAGGGACCGGGTTCCAGTTTCAAACCCACCTGATTGACCAGCTCTTCCTTGGGTACCACTTTCATGGACATGCGCGAAATCCCCCGTTTTCAAGATACTTGTGATGTGTGGTCAACACAGGGTTTCAGCCATCGCGGAAAGTCGCGTTGACCTCGCCCTGCCCGGTATAGCCTTTGAGTTCGTGGCGCCCCACCACCATGCGATGCACGGCATCGGGTCCGTCTGCCAGACGCAGGCTGCGCTGGGCCACGTACAGGCCCGCAAGCGGCGTATCCTGGGAGATGCCCAGTGCCCCGAAAACCTGGATCGCCTCGTCGACGATGCGAATGGAGACATTGGGCACCGCGGTCTTGATCATGGAAATCCACACCCGCGCCTCCTTGGCGTCACGGTGGTCCATCATCCAGGCCGTCTTCAGGGTCAGCAGGCGGGCCATTTCAATATCCATGCGGGCGTTGGCAATGATGTCGATGTTGCCGCCCAGCCGAGCCAGGGGCTTGCCGAAAGCCGTGCGTGAAACCGCCCGCTCGCAGAGCAGCTGCAGCGCCCGCTCCGCGGCGCCGATGGCACGCATGCAGTGATGGATGCGACCCGGCCCCAGCCGGCCCTGGGCGATCTCGAAGCCGCGCCCCGGGCCCAGGATGACATTCTCCCGGGGCACCCGGACATTGGTGAAACGCTGGTGCATGTGGCCGTGGGGCGCATCGTCCTGGCCGAACACCAGCATCGGGCGCAGGTTTTCGACACCGGGGCTGCCCATGGGCACCAGGATCTGCGATTGCTGCAGGTGCTTGGGCGCCTCCGGGTCGGTCTTGACCATCACGATCATGACCTTGCAGCGGGGGTCGCCGGCACCTGAAATATAGTGCTTCTCCCCGTTGATCACCCACTCGTCGCCATCCAGCTCGGCGCGAGTGGAGATGTTGGTGGCATCGGAGGAGGCCACCCCGGGTTCGGTCATGGCAAAGGCGGAGCGGATCTCCCCATTGAGAAGGGGTTCCAGCCACTGGCGCTTCTGTGCCTCGCTGCCGTACTTGTGCAGCACCTCCATGTTGCCGGTGTCCGGAGCCGAACAGTTGAACACCTCGGCCGCAAGGTGGGACTTGCCCATTTCCTCGGCCAGGTAGGCGTATTCCACCGTATTCAGGCCGGAGCCGTGTTCGCCATCGGTCAGGAAGAAGTTCCACAGCCCAGCGCTGCGCGCCTTGTCCTTGAGCCCCTCGAGAATCTCGCTCTGTCGGGGCGTGAACTGCCAGCGGTCACCGACCGGGATCTCCGCCAGATACGCCTCCTCCAGAGGCAGGATTTCATCCTGCACAAAGGCTTTCACCTGTGCCAGCAGCGGCCGAACCTTTTCACTGACGCCCAGATCCATGCAGTTCCCCTTGTTAACTATTGTCAGAATCCACTGAGGCGGGCATAGCGGTCGAGGTGGTAGTTATAGTCCCCGAAGCAATGCTGGACAAGGCGCGCCCGCTTGATAAAGAAGCCGATATCAAATTCATCCGTCATGCCAATGCCACCGTGCATCTGGATCGCCTCGTTGGTCGCGCGCTGGGCGACCTCACAGAGCTTCGCCTTGCAGGAACTGGCCAGCAGGGAAAGCTGCGGATCGCCGGCATCGATGGCCTGCAGGGCCTTGAGCACCAGGGAGCGGGCCAGTTCCAGCTCCGCGTAAAGCTCCGCAGCGCGGTGCTGCAGCCCCTGGAAGCTGCCGATCGGGCGGCCAAACTGCTTGCGCTCCCGCAGATAGGCCACGGTGCGCTCGAAGGCCTCGGTGGACAAGCCGAGCAATTCCGCCGCCAGGCCAATGTTGGCGATATCGAGGGCAGTTTCCAGCCCCTGCCAGGCACCCCCGGGGCTGCCCAGGAGGGCTTCGTCACCGAGCTGCAGATCGGCGTATCGCAGGGCGCCCGCCGGGCCGCTGTCCACCAGGCTGCGCGGCTCCACCTGCAGCCCCGGCGCGTCCGCGGGCACCAGGAAGGCACTCAGGCCCGACCTGTCCCCGGGCTGGCCATCGCTGCGGGCAATCACCAGAAAGTCCGTGGCTCCCGGCGCGCCCAGCACCAGGCGTTTACTGCCGCTCAGACGCCAGCCCCGCCCCTCGCGACGCGCCGGCGACGCGGTATTTTCCGGGGCGTGGTGGGCGCCCTCCTGCAATGCCAGGGCGAGCCGCCGCTCCCCGGCAACAACGGCTGGCAAAAGCGCCTGGCGCTGGGCCGTCGTCGCCAGCCGGTCGAGTGCGCTTGCGCCAATCAGCACCGCCGACTGCAAGGGAGTCGGGCTGAGATGGCGACCGGCCTCTTCCAGAACCACGCCGAGGCCGACATGGCCGTAACCCAGCCCACCGCAGTCCTCGGCAATGGCAATCCCGGGCCAGCCCATGGCGACGATGTCATCCCATACTGCGGGCTCGAAGCCGAGGGAGTCGGCCGCATCCCGCAGGGCGCGCAAGTGCGACACACCGGCCCGGGAGGCCAGCAGGCCCCGGGCAGACTCCCGCAACATTTGCTGTTCTTCAGTCAGTACCAGTGCCATGCGCCCCCCTCAGTCCGGCAGGCCAAGCACGCGCTTGGCAATGATGTTGAGCTGGATTTCCGAGGTGCCCCCCTCGATGGAGTTGCCCTTGGAACGCAACCAGTCGCGGCACACCACGCCCCCGTCGTAGATCTCCCCCGACCAGCCGAGGGCCGATTCCCCGTCGACCGCCAGGTTGAGTTCATGGCGCCGCTTGTTGAGCTCGGTACCGTAGTATTTGAAGATCGAGGAGGCCGCCCCCAGGCCTTGCCCGGCCTTGACCTCATCGCCCACGCGCTCCATCGTCGCGGAAAAAGCCAGGGAGTCCAGCTGGTAGCGGGCAATCTCCGTGCGCAGTACCGGGCTGGCCAGGCGGCCCTGGGCGTCGCGGCCGAAGTGCGCGAGCGCGGCGTCTCCGAGTGACTGCCTCGGGGCGGTGCCAAAGGCGGAGATCATTTCCCGTTCGTGGGTCAGCAGATATTTGGCAATGCTCCAGCCCTTGCCGGGCTCGCCCACCAGGTCTTTCTTCCAGGCGCGGACGTTATCGAAGAAGGTTTCACAGAAGGGCGAGGCTCCGCTGATCAGTCGGATAGGGCGAGTGCTCACCCCCTCGCTGGCCATATCGAAGAGGATGAAGCTGATCCCCTCGTGCTTGCTGCCACTGCTGTCGGTACGCACCAGGCAGAAAATCCAGTCGGCCTTGTCGGCGTAGGAGGTCCAGATCTTCTGGCCGTTGATCCGGTAGTGGTCGCCACAGTCCTCGGCGCGGGTCTGCAGACTGGCGAGATCAGAGCCCGCGTTGGGCTCCGAGTAGCCCTGGCACCAGCGGATTTCGCCGCGGGCGATCGGCGGCAGGTGTTCGCGCTTCTGCGCCTCGCTGCCGAACTCGAGCAGCGCCGGCCCCAGCATGGAAATGCCAAAGCTTTCGAGAGGACTGCGGGCATTGATGCGGTCCATTTCCTGACGCAGTACCTTGACCCGGTCGCGGTCGAGCCCGGCGCCACCGTATTCCGCGGGCCAGTGGGGCACGGTCCAGCCACGCTGCGCCATGCGCTGGCACCACAGGGGCTGGTCGGGGTGACGAACCTCCGGCTTGCGTCCCCCCATGTAGATGTCCTCAAAGCCGCGGACCGGCTCGCGCATGCTCGCCGGGCAGTTGGCCTCAAGCCACTCGCGCACTTCGGCGCGGAAAGCGTCCAGATCCGCCACCTTCTTCTCCTGCTTTTCCGTGCGGGTCACTCCGGATTTGAACATACAGTATGTTTTGCTGACTGACAAGAATGCCCGATTGTGCATCGTCGCTCGATTGCGCAGAATGGGCCATGGCGGATCTTTTCATTGCTCTGGCGGCATTCCTTCTTCTGGGCCTTGTGGCCCACTACATCGGCCTGCGCACCCGGCTGCCACGAGTCACTCTGCTGATCCTGGCGGGCGTCGCCATCGGCCCTACCGGCATGGACTGGTTCGCGGGCTATCGCGAGCAGCTGTTCCCGATGATCGCCGACATGGCACTGGTCATGCTCGGCTTCCTGATTGGCGGCTCCCTGACCCGCGACCTGTTCCAGCAGCAGGGCCGACAGATTCTCTGGCTCTCCCTGGGCATTGCCCTGGTCACTTTCCTGGTCGTCTGCGGAGGCCTGCTGGCGGTGGGCCAGGGTTTGGTGATTGCCGTGACCCTGGGTGCCATTGCCACCGCCACCGATCCGGCGGCCACGGCCGATGTCCTGCTGGAGGAGCGCGATGACCGCAGTCCCTTTGGCCGACTTCTGCTGGGCATCGTGGCGCTGGACGACGCCTGGGGACTGCTCATTTTCAGTCTCGCCCTGGTTGTAGCCATCGGCAGCAGCGCCAGCAACGGGCACGCCGTGCTGGCAGCGGGTCTCTGGGAAATTGCCGGCGCGGTTCTGCTCGGCCTGATGATCGGCCTGCCCATGGCCTTCCTGACCGGCCGGATCCGCCGCGGTGAGCCGCTGCTGATCGAGGCCCTGGGTCTGGTCTTCCTGTGCGCCGGCCTGGCGATGCGCTGGGAGGTCTCCCACCTGCTGGCGGCCATTGTCATGGGCGCCACGGTGGCCAACCTGGCCAGCCACCACAAGCGCCCCTTTCACGCCATCGAGGGTATCCAGTGGCCCTTCCTGATGCTGTTCTTCATTCTTGCCGGCGCCTCGCTGCAGCTGGATTCGCTGCTGGCCGGCGGACTGCTGGGGGCGGCCTACATGCTGTTGCGCACCCTTGGCAAGGTCAGTGGCGGCCTCACGATCGGCCTGCTCACCGGTACCACGGCACGCACCGGGCTGCACAGCGGTAGCGCCCTGCTGCCCCAGGCCGGCGTCGCCGTCGCCATGGCACTCACCGCCAGTCAGAATCTTGCAGGGGAAGGCCAGGTGATACTGACCATGGTGCTGGCCTCCACCGTGATCTTCGAGCTACTGGGGCCCCTGGCGACCCGGTGGGCTCTGCGCCGGGAGTGCCGCCCCCTGCCCCGCGCGGCCCGCAGGGCCCAACGGCACAAGAAAAAGCACCCGACACATGAATCCCGCTGATCCCCGCTAGCGGGCTGTGCCGACAATTCACAACCTCCAGAGTCAGCGCCCCGGATGCTTGTCCCGATACATGTTGGCGTCCGCGCGGCTCAGCAGCGCGTCCACCGAGTCGCCATCCTCGGGCCAGCGCGACAGACCGATACCGGCACTGATCTGCAGCCGGTGGCCATTCACCGAGACCGCACCCAGTACACGATCCCGCAGGCGCTGGGCCGCGGCGACGCCGGCCTGCTGGTCGTCGACGCCGTGCAAAATCAGCAGGAACTCATCACCCCCCAGCCGGCCGGCAAAGTCGCTGCCGCGCAGGAAATCGCGCAGGCGGTCGGCAACTGCGAGCAGCAGGCCGTCACCGGTCGCGTGGCCGAGGCGGTCGTTGATGGCCTTGAATAGATTGAGATCGATGATGACTACGGCAAAGGGCTGTGCGGTCCGTCGGGCGCGCTCCAGGCTCGCCGCCAGGGTCTCGTCGATACTGCGCCGATTCGGCAGGCCGGTCAGGGGGTCGAGCCTGGCGAGGGCCTGGGCCCGCTGGTTGACGCGAAAGTAGCAGGCGACAATAACACTGTAGGTCCAGCCCATCACAAACAGGAAAATGGCGCTGAACACCAGCGGCAGGGACACCAGCCGGCGCCCGAAGGGTTGCCAGTCGGGCAGCGCCACGCTCAACCAGCGAAGCACAAAGAGCAGGGACAAAAACAGCAGAAACAGCGCAGCCAGGCCGTGGGCCCGCCACTCCTCCCTATCCCGGGGCCGCCACACCATGGCCACTGCCGAGAGGCCGAGAAAAACCAGGCCGAGCAAGTCGATAATCAGGAAACGCTGCTCCGTGCCACGCACCCACCACAGCGGCACGGCCGCCAGCACGCACACACCAATCAGCAGCGGCAGTCGGGGATAGCCTGCAGAGCAGCCGCGGAAGCGCAGGCTTCCCTCCAGGATCAGGGCAGTGGCCATCATGGTCAGCAGATTGCTGAGCCAGACCAGCTCGGGTATCGCGCGCTCCGCGCCCGGCGCGACAATGCTGACCAGCAGAAAGCCCAGGGCATTGAGCAGCAGGGCCAGCCACCACTGAAACACGCCGGGAACGTCCCGATTGATCCGCCATACCAGAAACAGGACCAGTACACAGACCAGGGAGTTCAGCGTGATCGCAAAAAACAGCGTTGGGAGATGCAGGGTCACGCGCCAGGCCTCGGAGTTACAACCGACAGTATTGGCAAGGCCGCCTTCGAGGTCAAACCGGAAATTCCGGCTCCGCTTAAGGACTCAGAAAGTCGCGCGGGGCATGCTCACCTGGGACGTGGTGATCCCGCCATTGACACCGACAATTTCGCCGGTGACATAAGCCGCGGCGGGAGAAGCCAGGTAGAGGGCGCAGGCGGCGATGTCCTCCGGGTCCCCCAGGCGGGCGAGGGGCGTCCGCTCCGACATGGTCCGCTCCAGCTCATCGGTCATGAAGTTGATCAGGGCGCTGGTTTTGGTCGCCCCCACGGCGATCGCGTTGACCCGGATTTTCGGCGCGAAATCCTGGGCCAGTTCTTCGGTCATCCACGACAGCGCCGCCTTGCCGATGCCGTAGGCGACGAAACCCGGCTGGGGGTGACAACCGGCGGTGGAGGAGATGTTGACGATGGCGCCGCCATCGGGACTCCTCGCCAGGTGGGGCGCGCACTGACGGGAGAGAGAGAAAGCCGTGGTAACATTGAAGCGAAAGGCCCCCTCCAGATCCTCGTCAGTCGTCTCCAGGGCGGGCTGCGGGCCCCAGCCACCGGCGTTGTTGACCAGCACATCCAGGCGACCGAATTCCTCCAGCGCACGCGCCACAAGGCTTTCACGCTGCTCGCTCTCGAGTACGTCACATGGGACGACCAGGGCGCGGCGACCGCGCTCACGCACGGCCTTCGCCGTATCTTCCAGCTGTGACTCGGTACGCGCCGATATCACGACATCGGCCCCGGCATCGGCGTAGGCAATGGCGGTAGCGGCGCCAATGCCGCGACCGGCACCGGTAATCAGAGCAACTTTTCCGTTCAGACGGAAACGATCCAATATGGAAGTCATGACAACTCCTGTCGGCTGGTGGCGGCAGCGCTTATTCGGCCGCGGCCGCGGCAATGCGGTTCAGGGCCGGATCATTGGGCGGGTTCCTGACACACCAGGTTCCGGCGGGATGATAGATGTAGGCGACACAGCCATTGCAGTTGTCGCAGCCGGACTGGGTGACCTCCCCGCTGTGGAACTTGTTCACCAGGGCCGGGTCGTGGATCAGGGCACGCGCCATGACCACGCACTCGAAGCCCTCGGACACGGCTTCCTCGGCATTGGCCAGGGACTTCACGCCCCCGAGGTAGGCCAGCGGCATGTTCACCGCCTCGCGGATGCGCAGCGAGTTCTCGCGGAAGTAGCGTTCCCGGAAGGTCACCTTGGGCTCACTGGCGGCCGCGCCTTTCATCATTAGCGCAGTGACCCATTCCCCCTGCTCCTTGAGCACCTTGCTGATTTCCACCCGGTTCATGTTGCTGCCGAACATGTACCAGGTGGACTCGACATTGCGCCCCCCGGAAAGCACCAGCATGTCGGCACCCGCCGCCTCCAGGGCCCGTGCGGTTACCACGGAGTCCTCGACCTGGGTGCCGCGGCGCACACCGTCGGCCACGGAAATTTTCGCCAGCACGGCCAGGTCCTTGCCCACCGCCTGCTTGACCGCGGCCAGCACGCGCGCCGGGAAACGTACCCGGTTCTCCGCACTGCCGCCGTACTCGTCCTTGCGCTTGTTGCTCAGCGGGGAGATGAACTGGTTGAGCAGGTAGCCATGCCCCATGTGCAGCTCGACCGCATCGAAACCGGCCTCGCGGCACAGCTCGGCGGCCCGCACGAACTCCGCGGTGACACGCGCCATGTCTGTCTCGTCCATCGCGCGGCTGAAAAAATTGCCCTTCAGCGCACCCGCCGGGTTGAAGCCGGAGACCGAGCTGATGGTGCGCCCCTTGACCTTCATGCCGGTCACGAAGGAGCCACCGTGGGTGATCTGTGCCGAGATTGCAGCGCCCTCGGCGTGCACCGCGTCGGTGAGCACCCGCAGGTCCGGCAGTGCTTCCTCGCGCATCCAGATCTGGTTGGGCAGTGTGCGCCCCTCGGGGGCCACCGAGATATAGGCGACGGTGGTCATACCGACCCCCCCCGCCGCCAGGTCGCGGTGGTGCTTGACCAGCGCCTTGGTGGGCTTGCCATCCAGGCACATGGCCTCGTTGGCACCCGACTTGATAAAGCGATTGCGCAGGGTCAGGGGCCCGATGGTGACGGGATCAAAGGGGGAAACAGTACTGTTCATGGGCTACCTCGGCGCGTGCTATCGACTGTTATCGCAGCGATAGTAACAGCGCTTGCGCAAGGGGACGAATGGTCCGCCCGCGTGGCGGCCGCCCGGTTCAACAATGCAGGCAGCACCTCCAGGCTCAGAGGAGTATCGGCGCATACAGTGGCAGCCCCAGGCTGAGCGCTGCCAGCAGCAGCCAGGCGACCCAGGGCAGAGTAGCGACCGCGGTCGAGCCGTCGCCCGAGCGCAACAGCCACCACCAGCGCAGCAGCAACAGCAGCGTCAACAACGTGGACAGGCTCAACAAATGCGGCAACCACGGCTGCCAGGGCACGGCGCCCGCCAGGTCACCACTGACGCTGTCCTTCAGCCAGCGCTTTACCGCCTCGCCGCTGGTCAGGGGCAGGCCAATCACCGACAGCGCGGGCAGGGCCACCACCAGCAGGGCCAGACCGCGAGCGACTGGCGCCCCGGGAAGCGACAGGCCGACACTCAGGAACAGCGCGCCCTTGGCCAAACCGTGGTGCAACACAAACAGACCGAACCAGCCGCTGACCAGCCACCACAGTGCCGGCTCCACCAGAACCGCACCCAGCATCAGCGTCGCCAGCCCCATCTGGCTGATACTCGACCAGGCCAGCACGGTCTTCGCTTCGCGGGTCCAGATGCCGCGAAGTGCCGCCCCGAGCAGGGCAATCAGCCCCAGGGCCATCACCATTGTGCCCCAGGCTGGCAGGCTGGTCAGCCCCAGCGGCAAGACTACCAGCCAGCCCAGCAACCCGGCCTTGATCATCGCCCCGCTGAGCACTGCGCTGGCGGGTGTTGGCGCCACCGGGTGCGCCAGCGGCAACCAGAAATGCAGCAGCGGCAGGCCAGCCTTCACGCCAAAGCCCGTCAGCAACAGGCCGAGGGCAAGCCCCGGTTGCTGCGAGCGGCCCAGGGCCGTCGCCATCTCCGCCAGCAGCACACTGCCACCGGCCAGCTCACTGGCTAGCAGCAGGCCCGCCAGCAGCGCCAGCTCCCCGAGGACAGCCATGGCGATATAGACCTTGCCCGCCCAGAGGGCACGCGGGCTGTCGGCGTGCACGACCAGCCCCCAGGCGGCAAAGGTCATCAGCGCAAAGCCGGCGTAGAACCCCACCGCATCCCCCGCCACGATCAGCCACAGGTTGCCGGCGAGGGCCAGGCACCAGCTGCTCAGGAACCAGCGCTCCCGCTCCGCCCCCTCCAGCACGGCGCGCGCGTACAGGCCGGCACCCCCCCACAGCAGAGAGGCCGCCAGCAGGAAAGGGCTGCGCAGGGTATCCAGTTGCCAGCGCGCGCCCAGCATCAGCCAGGGGATGTCCACGCTGGCATCGCGCACCTGGGTGGCCAGCAGCAGCGCCGGCAGCGGCAACCAGGGCAGCAGGCGCCATAACAGAAACCGCGTGGAGCCCGTTGCCACCAGGGAGGCGGCCAGCAGGGGCAGCAGGACCGCCGCGGAGAAAGCCCAGCTCATGGCAGGTACATCCTCAGGGCCACCAGATCGGCCCAGGCCAGGGGGCTAAAGGGAGCCGCGGCCAGCACGCCCACCAGTACAGTCAGGACCGCAGTGAAGACCGGCGGCCAGAGCAGCAGGGCGTGGGTCTCCAGGCGCCCCAGGGCGCGCTCCGCCGGCCAGTCACCCCGCAGCGGCCGGAACCACAGGCGATAGACAATGGGCAGGAAATACAGGGCATTGAGCAGACTGCTCAACAGCAGCACCGGGATCACCCAGGCCATGTCCGCCGCCAGCGCACCCCGCCCCAGCATCCACTTGGTCACAAAACCCGCCAGGGGGGGAATGCCGATCATACCGAAGGCGGCGACAGTAAACGCCAGGGAGGTCAGGGGCATGCGCGGCCCCGCGCCATCCAGCTCATCCACCCGGTGCACGCCGAGTGTCTCGGCATAATTGCCGGCGCAGAAAAACAGCGTGACCTTCATGATCCCCTGGTGCAGCAGGTGGACCAGGCCGCCCACCGTGCCCAGGGGACCAAACAGGCTGATCCCCAGCACGATGTAGGCGATCTGGCTGACCGTCGAAAAGGCCAGGCGTCGCTTCAGGTCGCTCTGCCACAATGCCCGCAGTGAGCCGTAGATCACCGTGAACGCCGCCACCCAGGCGAGCGGCTCCAGGACCCCCAGGCTGGCGGCGAAATCGATGCCGTAGATGTCATAGACCACCCGAACAATGCCGAAGGCACCGGCCTTGACTACCGCCACGGCGTGCAGCAGGGCACTCACGGGTGCCGGCGCCACCATCGCCGTGGGCAGCCAGCCGTGCAGGGGAACCAGGGCCGCCTTTACCCCCAGGCCGGCCACCAGCAGCGCGAAAATACCGATCAGCGCCGGGTAGCGGGCGGGGTCCGAGCCCATCAGGTGGCCGGTTTCGCGGAAGGCCAGGTCGCCCTCCAGCTGGTATAGCAGGACCACACCGAGCAGCAGCACCGCGCCCCCGCCCAGGGTATAGATAATGTACTGACGCCCGGCGCGCAGGGCTTTCGGAGTGCCGCGGTGCACCACCAGCGGATAGGTCGACAGGGTGAGCATTTCGTAGAACAGAAAAAAAGTGAACAGGTTACCCGCCAGGGCAATCCCCAGGGTACTGGCCACGCAGAGACTGAAGAAACCGAAGAAGCGACTGCGGTTGGGGGAACCCTCCAGATAGCCCACGGCGTAGAGGGTGGTGAACAGCCAGAGCAGCGCCGACAGGCCGGCGAACAGCATGGCAACCGCGTCCGCCCGCAACACGAAGCGCACCCCCGGCAGCATCTCGTAGCTGATGCCGTAGAACCGTCCCTGAAAGACCCCCCAGGTCATTGCCGCCACCAGGGCGAGCTTAAGGGTCGCCGCCAGAATATTCACAGTGGTACGGATGCTGTGGCGGTGCTCCGGCAGGGCAAAGATAATCAGCGACGCCAGCAGCGACGTAGCCAGGGTGGCGAGTGGCAGCCAGGCGCCGCTCATGGCGACAACACCTCGCCACCGAAAGGCAGTCCAAGCACGGAGAGGACCGGCTCAGCCACCAGGCCCAGACCCAGCGCCAGCAGGGCAAGCACCAGGGGAATGATTTCCAGCGAGCGCGGGGGATGATAGAAGGGGTCACTCTCTTCGACCTCCTGGAAGGAGGCGCGGTAAATCCGGAAGACGTAGGCCGCCGCCAGCAGCCCGCCCACCAACAGGACGGCGGCCCACCACCATTGGCCACTGGCAAGGCTCGCCTGCAGCAACAGCCACTTGGCGGCGAAGCCACCGCTGGGCGGCATGCCCATCAACGAGACTCCGGCCAGCCCAAAGGAAAACAGCGACAGTGGCAGGTAGCGGCTGACGCCAGCCAGCGCTTCCACCCGTTTGCTGCGCACCGAGAGGATCAGGTTTCCCGCGGCCAGGAACATCGCCGACTTGGCCAGGGCGTGACTGATCACCTGCAGGGTCACTCCCTGCTGCGCCTGCAGGGACACAGCCTCGGGTACGCCGTGCGACAGGGGAAACAGCAGGAACAGGTAGCCGATCTGGGCCACCGAAGACCAGGCCACGACCAGCTTGAGCTGCGGCTGACGCAGGGCCTGCCAGCTCCCCCAGCACACCGCTGCGCTGCCCGCCACTCCCAACAGAACACCCACCACCGCCGCCTCCAGGGCGGGCCCCAGCTCCAGCCAGACCCGCGCCGCGACATAAAACGCCGCCTTGACCACCAGCCCCGATAACAGCGCACTCACCGGTGCGCGTGCAATACCGTGGGCCGGTGGCAGCCAGGTATGCCCGGGAAACAGGGCGGCCTTGACCGCCAGCCCGAACAGCATGATCAGCAAGGCAAAACTGGCCGCGGGGCTCGCGGAGCCTGCACCCTCCCCCACCCCGACCAGTGACAGGCTGCCAAACTCGGCGTAGAGCAGTGCCACCCCCAGCAGGTAAGCCAGGGAGCCGATCAGTGCCGCAAACAGATAGCGCAGGGCGGCCTCCAGCGCGGGTGCCGCGCCACCCAGCACCACCAGCCCCACCGCCGCCAGGGTGATCAGCTCGAGCCCGACATACAGGTTGAACAGGTCACCCGCCAGCCAGACCGCATTGAGACCCGCCCAGAGCATCCAGAAAAGCGGCCAGAAATAGCGTTGCCAGGGGCGCGAGGGATCCAAATAGAGCCCGGCATGCAAGCCGCAGGCGGCCCCAACCAGCGCCGTGAGCAGGACGAAGGTTACCGCAAGGCCGTCGACTCGCAAGCCGATGCCAAGGGGCGGCGCCCAGCCCCCGAGGTGGTAGAAAAACCCGCCCTGCTCCGCGACCCAGGCCCACAGCGCCAGGGACAGGGCCATCTGCAGGAGCATGCCAATCACGCTGGCCAGGCGGGCGGCGCGAAACGCCAGCAACAGACACAGGACTGCCCAGGCCAGGGGCGTGAACAACAGGCCCGCCATCAAGAGACTGCTCACCGATCTTCCTGCCGCCCGGTCGGCAGGCTGACCCTGCCAGTGAGATGGAAGTAACGCCGGATCAGGACCAGCGCCAGGGCAGTGGCCGCCACCGCCACCACGATGCCCGTGAGGACCAGTGCGTGGGTAACCGGGTCGCTGCCATGCCGGTGGGCAGGCAGGCCCACGAGCAGCAGAAACACCCCGGAGCCCAGCAGGTTGAAGGCCAGCAGGCGGCGCAACAAATGGCGCACCAGCAGGCAGCCCGCCAGGCCGCCACCGCACAACAGGGCACCCGCCAGGACGTAGAGCAGCGCGGAGGTCATGCGGGCGGCCCCCCGTCGGCATCCTCTTCCGGCGCCACCGGTGCGGAGACAAACAGCGCCAGCAGGATCATGCCGATGGACAGGCTGAGACCCGCCTCGATGACCAGGATCAGCGCCCCCGCCAGTCCGGGGGGATAGGCCAGGAAGGCCCGCCCATCGAGGGCGCCCAAGAGCGCAATCAGCAGGAAGACAGAAAAGCCCAGCACCAGGCCGGCGCGCAACAGGGTGCCGGGCCGCAGGAAGGCCATCGGCAAGCCCGCCAGCCGGCCCAGCACGCCCGCTGCGGCCAACAGCGCCCCCGCCTGGAAGGCGCCGCCGGGGCGGCTGCTGCCGGCCCACAGCAGCCAGCCCGCCAGCAGCACCAACAGCGGCAAGAACAGGCGCAGCAGCGCGTGCAACAGGGGGTCGGCGGAACGCATTGCCGGGTCTTCCAGCGCCGAGGTCCTGGCCAGGGAAATACCCACCATGCCGGCGATTACCAGCACGCCGATTTCCAGCAGGGTATCGTAGCTGCGAAAGTTCAGCAGCACTGCCGTCACCGGGTGGCTGACACCGCTGTCGGGCAACCAGCGAGACAGGAGCACGGACAGGGCCTGCTGTTCCGCGGGCAGCGCCACCAGATGCCGCACCGCCCAGAGCAGGCAGACCGTAAACAGCAGGCAGGCGGCCCCCAGCAGGGCCTGTCTGGCGCGTTCAATCATCCTCGGCTGCTCCGCCAGCGGGGCGGCGGCGCAAGTGGCTGACCGCATCGAGAAACAGGACACCGCTGAGGCCGGCACCGATAATCGCCTCGGCCAGGGCAATATCCGGCGCGCGCAGGCGCACCCAGGCCAGTGACATCAGCAGACCAAAGGCGATGAACATGACCACGGCCCGGAACAGATCCCGGGACAACAGCGCCCCGGCCGCCGTCGCCAACAGGGCACAGACCAGCAGGCCGTCCAGCCAGAGTTCAGTCACTGCCCGCCTCCTCCCCCGCCGACAGGGCACGCGCAACCAGGTGTGCCGAGGTGGCACTGGCCACCAGGGCAACCACCCAGACCAGCAGGATCTTCACGGCGACTGCCCACCCTGTCACTCCGGGCAGCAGGGCGAGCACGATCAGGCCCAGTCCGAGGTTGTCGGCCTTGGTCAGAGCGTGGATACGCGTCAGGGTATCGGGGAAGCGGAAAAGTCCGAGCGTCCCGAGACCGAAGAACAGGCAACCGAGAAACAGCAGCGCGACCTGCAGCACTTCAGTCATCGGTGGAACCCGGCGGGTTGCCAGCCACCCGTGTCAAAAAGGCCACCGTCGCCAGCACCGACAGCAGGGAGAGCGCCAGGGCGACGTCGCGCAGGGCGGACTGCGCCTGCGACTGGGCCAGTATCAGGAGCAGAGCCACCCCGGTGGTGCCAAATAACTGCGCAGCCAACATGCGGTCCGCCACCGAGGGCCCGCGCCAGATACGTAACAGTCCCAGGCCCAGCATGGTCAGGAGCCAGAACGACGCCAGCGCCATTGGCAGGGTCATGGCGACGTCCCCTCGCCGTACAAAACCCCCACCCGACGCCGGGCCTCCTCGACTTCCCGCGCAATGTCGGAACGCGTATCCAGCGTGTGAACCTCGATCTGCTGGCCGTGCAAAGCGACGCTCAAGGTCCCCGGCAGCAGCGACAGGCTGTTGGCCAGCCACCAGCGCGGCGGCCCGTCGGGCAAGTCCAGGTCCAGGGTTACGCGTCCCGGGTTCAGGGGTAACCCGGGTGCAAGCAGGCGACGGGCCACATCCACTCCCGCCAGCAGCGAGCGCCCGGCAAACCACAACAGGTAGCCGGGCAGGCGCCGCCAGCGCAGGCGCGGACCAACAGGGGGAAACAGCCCCAGGCTGATGCCCGTTACCAGCAGCGCCATCAGCACCCCGAAGCCCCAGCTATCGGCCCTGCCCTCGGACAGAACCCACCACAGAAAGGCCGCAAACAGGACTCGGTACAGAACATCGCGCGCCTCGACCGGTACCGGCTTGATCGTCAATAGCCTGTGCCTTTCCTGCGACATCATTCCCCTCCCTGGCCCGTCGTCGCCCGGGCTCGGCATCGCGATACCTTGTTCGGCATTGTCACCGCCTCTGCGACGTGGATCAAACCCCGGCCTAGCGTGTGTACGGAGCGCCACCGGCGTCAGGTTTGTCCCGCCGCCCCCCGGGGGCTATCATCCCGGGCACTTCAGCACAGACAGGAAGTATCAATGGACTATCGCACACTGGGCCGCTCCGATCTGCAGGTCAGTCTCCTCTGCCTCGGGACCATGACCTGGGGAGAACAGAATACCGTCGACGAGGCCGCCGCGCAGCTGGACCGGGCCGTGGCAGCAGGCATCAATTTCATCGACACCGCGGAAATGTACCCGGTGCCGCCACGCCCCGAGACCCAGGGGCTCAGCGAAGACTACCTCGGCCGCTGGCTGCAGCGCTCCGGCAAACGCAGCGAGTTGGTCATCGCCAGCAAGGTGGTGGGGCGGGGCTCGCGCAACCCCGGTGTCATGCATATTCGCAACGGCCCGCGCCTGTCCCGGGAGCACATTCACTGCGCCATCGACGACAGCCTGCGCCGCCTGGGCACAGACTACCTCGACCTATACCAGCTGCACTGGCCGGAACGCGACACCAATTTTTTCGGCAACCTCGGCTATCGCCACCGGGAAGACGACGGCATCGCCCTCGCCGAGACCCTGCGCGCGCTGGGGGAACTGGTGAGCGCCGGCAAGGTACGCTACATCGGCCTGTCCAATGAGACCCCCTGGGGCGTGCTCGAGTGCCTGCGCCTGGCCCGGGAGGAAAATCTGCCGCGGGTCATCAGCATCCAGAACCCCTACAACCTGCTCAACCGCTCCTTCGAGATCGGGCTGGCGGAAATCGCGATGCGCGAACAGGTTGATCTGCTGGCCTACTCGCCGCTGGCCTTTGGCGTGCTGAGCGGCAAATACCTGCAGGGCGCTCGCCCGGATGGCGCACGACTGACCCTGTTCGAGCGCTTCGCCCGCTACAGCAACCCCCAGGCACAGGCGGCAACCGAAGCCTATGTGGCGCTGGCTCGCCAGCACGGGCTGGACCCTGCGCAAATGGCGCTGGCTTTCGTCAACCAGCAGGCCTTCCTCGGCAGCAACATCATCGGCGCGACCACCCTGGACCAGCTGGAGAGCAATATTGCCAGTGCCTCCCTGAGCCTGCCCGATAGCGTGATCGAGGGTGTCGAGGACATCCACCGCCGCTACACCATTCCCTCCCCCTGACCTGGCACCCCCGGGGCTCATAGCCCCGGGTACCTTCTTCACTGCCAGCGCCATGGCCCCTACTTTCTTGACACGAACAACTTGAACTTACTTCAACTAATAAGTAATGTGGCAATCGCTGTGCGGCACACCGGCGACAGTCGGGCGTGCCCCCAGGTTTAAATCAGGAGAATAGCCCCATGCACGCCATGCTCAGTGAAGAAGACCAGATGTTCCTCGACTACACCCGTCGCTGGGTCGACAAGGAATGCCCCAAGGACTGGTGCCGGGAGTTGGAAACCCGCGAACACCAGTTCCCCCACGAACTGTGGGACAAGCTGGTGGCCTTCGGCGCCCACGGCATCGGCGTCGCCGAGGAGTACGGTGGCCAGGGGGGCAGCATCATCACCCAGGCCCTGTTTGCCCGCGAGTTTGCCCGCAATGCCGCGGGTCTCAGTTGGGTTTGGGGGGTCACCTCCTTCTCCGGTACCAAGGCCGTGCTGTTCGGCGGCTCCGAGGAGCAGAAACAGCGTTTCCTGCCAAAGATCGCCAGCGGTGAGCTGAAGACCGCGATGGCCTTTACCGAACCCAGCGGCGGCACCGACCTGCTCGGGGGCATGAAAAGCCGTGCCACCAAGGTCGACGGCGGCTGGCTGCTCAAGGGCGAAAAAATCTGGAGCACCGGCGCCGACGTCGCCGACTACCTGCTGGTGATGGCCCGCTCCGACCCGAACGCCAGCAAGCGCAGTGACGGTATCTCGATCTTCTTCGTGCCCCGTCACAGCGAGGGCATCGGCGTAACGCCCCTGGCCAAGCTGGGCATGCGCGCAGTGAGCTCCTGTACCGTGGCCATGGAAGACGTTTTCGTGCCGGACGAGCTGGTGCTCGGCGAGCCCCACAAGGGCTGGTACCACTCCACCAAGACCCTCAACAACGAGCGCCTGGTGAATGCCGCCACCTGCCTGGGCATGCTCGACGGCGTCATCGAGGATGCCATTGAGCATATGCAGACGCGCCAGGCCTTTGGCAAGCCGATCGGCCAGTTCCAGGCCCTGCAGCACTACCTGGCGGACATGGCCATGTGGCAGAAACAGGGCGAGCTGCTGATGCTGCACACGGCGCAACTGCAGGCCGAGGGCCAGCCCAGCCACATCGAGTCCGGTATGGTCAAAGTGCTCTGTTCGGAATATGTCAGCAAGGCCGCGGACCTTGGCATCCAGATCCTCGGCGGCATGGGCTACTCCGCGGAAACCGACATGCAGCGCTACTGGCGGGATTCGCGCCTGCTGCGCATCGGCCCGATCAGCAACGAAATGGCCCGCAACATGATTGCCGAGAGCTACGGCATGCCGCGCTCGTTCTGACACCCGGGGAGCTGATGCAATGGCAGATAATAAACAGCTGGTCGACGACTTCCTCGAGGCCTCCCGCCGCGGCGACACGGATCGCATGGCGGCACTGCTGCACACCGACTTCTGTGTATACGAAGCGGATTCCCTGCCCTATGCCGGTGAGCACCGCGGACTGGAGGGCTTCCTGGCGCTGGTAAAGCGGGTCTTCACCAGCTTCCGGAATACCCGGGTGGATATCCGGCAGATGCTCGGGGAGGGCGACACCGTGGTGGTGCTGGCGACCCTGAGCGGTCGCAGCAAGCACAGCGGCGAGGCCTTCCAGATGGGAGTCAATGAAGTCTGGAAGTTTGCCGAGGGGCGCATCCTGCGTATTACCCCTTACTACTTCGACACCGCGCGGCTGGTGACACTGGCGGGAGGTGCGGCGTGAGCGGGAAGCGGCTCGGGGAGCTGCTGGCCGACAGTGGCCGGCACTGGCCCCGGCACACGGCGCTGGTTTTCCCCGGGCAGCGACTGAGCTACGCCGAGCTGTACCGGGAATCCCGCCGCCGGGCAGCGGCCCTCGAATCACTGGGCATCCAGCCCGGGGAACACGTCGGCATCCTGATGCCCAACAGCGTCGACTTCCTCCTCTGGATGTTCGGCTGCGCCCTGCACGGTAGCGTCGCCGTCCTGATCAATGCCCGCTACAAGTCCGCGGAACTGGGCTATGTGGTGGCCAACGCGGACCTGAGCTGCCTGATTACCCGCCACGACCGGCAGGCACACCAGGATTACCCGTCCCTGCTGCGCGAGACCTTTCCCGACCTGGACAACCTGGCGGCGGGCCTGGGCCCCGCGGAGGCACCCGCGCTGCAGCGGATCCTGTTGTGCGGCGATGCCGGGGAATGCCTTGACGGCCCCTGGTTACACGCAGCGGATCTGCTCCACGGGCTGGAGCCTCTCGACCCCGCGCTACGCCCGGTCCCGGCGGACGCCCCCTGCCTGATGCTCTACACCTCGGGCACCACCTCGCACCCCAAGGGCTGCCTGCTCAGCCACCGGCAACTCACCGCCAAGACCGCGGCCATTGTCGAGCGCCTGCAGTTCCGCGACAGCGACTGCCAGTGGAACCCCCTGCCACTGTTCCATCTTGCCTCGCTGCTGCCCATGCTGGCGAGTTTCGCCACCGGTGGCCGCTATCTCAGCGACAGTCACTTCGACGCGGCCAGGGCCTGGGAACAGATACTGGCCGAGGGCGCCACGATCCTCTACCCGGCCTTCCCGACGGTCATGTCGGAACTGGTGAGCCACCCGCGCTTTTCCGAGCTCGATACGCGCCAGATCCGGCTGATCAACAACGTGGCGCCCCCGGACCGCCTGCGCGAGAACATGCGCCTGCTGCCCCACAGCGTACACATCAGCGCCTACGGTCTGACCGAAGGTACGGGCATTTCCTGCTACAGCCACCCGGAGGACGACAACGAGACCCGCGCCACCCGCATTGGCCGCCCACTGGCCGACACCCAACTGCGCATCGTCGACCCGGAAACCGGCGCGCCCTGCACCGCGGACCAGCGGGGCGAAATCCAGCTCGGCGGCGGCAGCGTGTTCGCCGGCTACTACAAGGCGCCCGAGGCCAACGCCAGTGCCTTCACGGCCGACGGCTGGTTGCGCACCGGCGACCTGGGTGCCCTCGACGCCCAGGGCCGCCTGGCCTACCACGGCCGCCTCAAGGACACCCTCAAGGTCGGCGGCGAAAATGTCTCGGCGCTGGAAATCGAGTCCCTGCTCTCGACCCACCCGGCGGTCAAGATGGTCCAGGTGGTGGGCCTCCCCGACCCGCGCCTGGAGGAGATTGTCGCCGCCTTCGTCGAGCTCAAGCCCGGTGCCGACTGCAAGGCCGATGCCCTGATCGACTACTGCCGCGAACGGGTCGCATCCTTCAAGGTACCCCGCCACCTGCGCTTCGTCAGCGACTGGCCCATGTCCGCCACCAAGGTACAGAAATTCCGTCTGCGCGAGCAGCTGATGCGCGAACTCGGACTGCCGGCGGCCTAAAGGCCGCCGCTCACACGCCCCCTCCCGCCGTGAACACCTGTCCCCCGCTCGCACAAGCGTGACACGGGCGACACTTTGTCACTTTTTATTTGCTTTTGATAATCGTTCTCATTACATTTAGCGCCCACGTTTATTGAAGCCTGCTCACCCGGGGGAGAGAACCAGCATGCAACAAAAAGCCTTGAGCACACCACGACAAGCCATGGCGGCAGCCATTGCGGCTCTGATTGGACTACCGGCCGCCTCTGCCGCGGACAAGCTGGCACCGCCCCAGCTGGAGGAAATCGTGGTCACCGCCACCGGCTTCGAGCAGAAAATCACCAACGCCCCGGCCAGCATCTCGGTGATCTCCCAGGAGGAAATTCTCACTCGCCCCAACGTCAATCTGCTGGACATCCTCAAGTACCAGGAAGGCATCGACATCGGCACCACCCGGGACAAGACCGGCCAGGGCAGTGTCAGCATGCGCGGTCTCACCGGGGAATACACGCTGCTGTTGATCGACGGCAAGCGCCAGAACAACCACGGTGACATCTATCCCAACAACTTTGGTGGCAACGCCTTTGGTCACCTGCCCCCCGCCCAGGCGATCGAGCGCGTCGAAGTGATCCGCGGCCCCGCGTCCACACTCTACGGCGCCGACGCCCTCGGTGGCGTGGTCAATGTGATCACCCGCAAAACCACCGACGCGTGGTTCGGCAGCGTCAATATCTCGGGCACCGTGCAGGAAAACTCCCAGTTCGGCAACGACTACAAAGGTCAGTTCGCCGCCAGCGGGCCGCTGGTGAAGGACCGCCTGATGCTAGCCCTGCGCGGCAGTTATTATGAAACCGAAGCCTCCTCACCGGAATTTGCCGACGTGGTGGATCCCAACGGCACCGTCCACGTGCGCAGCCTGGGCTTCGGCGGCGGCGGCAAGACCGTCGATAGCGAGAGCGAGGAATACGGGGCCACCCTGACCTGGGTACTCGACGACCGCCAGACCCTGCGCTTTGACTACGACCGCTCCAGCCAGGTCTACGACAATACGCCGGTGATCGACCCCGACAGTGGGGAGATCAGCTATCCGCTCGGCACCAAGGACAGCATAGAGGCGCTCTGGCAGGCGCGCGGCGGGCAGGTCAACCCGCGTGCCGGCTACGCCGCCGACCAGGAGTTCACCCGCGACTGGTGGTCCATCACCCACCAGGGCGAATGGGGCTTCGGCAATAGTCAGGTCTCGCTCTCTTATGTGGATACCGCCAACGAGGGACGTACCCTGCCCCTAACCGTCGACGAACGCCTGCTGCTGCAAAGCCTGTACGACGGCAGTGGCGATTACGCCGGCATGAGCGAGAGCGAGCGCAAGGCCCTGGCCGAGGCCACCTTCCTGCCGCGCCCCGACCGCCCCCTGGAAAGCAGCCAGTACACCCTCGACGCACGCCTGGATATCCCCCTGGAGGCCGCGGGTCGACACATGCTGGTGGTGGGCACACAGGTCATTGACGGCGAACTCAAGGATGGCGTTTTCGGCATGGAAAGCGGCCGGCCCGGCGGCATCCAGGACCAGGAGATGGTCGCACTATTTGTCGAGGACAGCTGGACCCCGATCGAGCCCCTCACCATCACCGCGGGCGTGCGCTACGACGACCACGATGTCTTCGGCAGCCAGGTCTCGCCGCGACTCTACGGCGTGTACAGCCTGAGCGATACCTGGACGGTCAAGGGCGGCGTCAGTACCGGCTACAAGACACCCCAGACCACCGACCTCTACGACGGCATCACCGGCTTTGGCGGTCAGGGCACCTCGCCCTTCGCCGGCAACCCGGAGCTCGAACCGGAAACCTCGGTCAACAGTGAAATCGCCCTGTACTGGGATGGTGTCGACGGCCACAATTTCAACATCACCTACTTCGACACCCAGTTCGAGGACAAGATAGCCCGCGGCGACACCATCCTCAGCTGCGAGGCAACCGGCGGGGCCCGGCCCTGCGTGAACCTGGGCCAGTACGATGCGCTCGGGTACACGACCTACAGTCAGAAAATCAACATCGACGAAGTCGACATCCAAGGTGTCGAGGCCGCCGGCCGCTACGTGATCAGCGACCGCTGGTCCCTGCGCGGCAACTACACCTGGACCGACAGCGAGCAGCTGAGCGGCCCCGAGGCGGGCCGCCCGCTGACCAATACCGCCGAGCACATGGCCAACGCCAGCCTCGAATGGCAGGCCCTGGATCAGCTGTCCTTCACCCTGCAGGCGGAGCTTCGCTCTGACCGCTACCGGGGTTGGGACGAGAACCTCGGCCGCGCGCTCTACTACGAGAACTACCAGGTGTGGAACCTGGGGGCCCGCTACCAGTTCTCCGAGAACATCACCTTCTTCGCCCGGGTCAACAACCTGCTGGACGAGGACTTCACCACCTACACCACGGACTTCGTGGATCTGGATGGCGATGGCGTCTACACCCTGGCCACCGGCCGCGGCGCGGTCAGCGAGGTGATTTTCAACGACGACTACAACGTCAAGGACGCCGGTCGCAACCTGTGGCTCAGCGTACAAATGACCTTCTGAGCCACGGACAGCACTGAATGCGCCAAAGAGGATACGCTGCCCGACTGCGACTGGGCAGCGTGCGACAATGGCACTGGATCAGTTCAGCCGTGTGCCTGGCGGGCATGCTGCTGTTCGCGGTGACCGGTATCACGCTGAATCACGCCGACAGCATTCCCGCACAGCCGACCGTACGGACGCTGGAAGCCCAGGTCCCGGCGCAACTGCTGGCGACACTGTCGCCTGCGGACGCCGGCGCGGCTGGGGCCGGCGAAGCGCCCCTGCCCGCCGCGCTGCGGCAGTGGCTGGCGCAGGAGCTGGACCTACACATTCGCGCCAGCGTCGCGGCGGAATGGAGCGAGTTCGACCTCTACCTGCCGCTGCCCCGGCCCGGTGGCGACGCCTGGCTGAGCCTCGACCTGGAAAGCGGCGAGCTGCTCTACGAGCGCACCGACCGCGGCTGGGTCAGCTACTTCAACGACCTGCACAAGGGGCGTGACACCGGCGACGCCTGGCGCTGGTTCATCGATATTTTCGCCATTGCCTGCGTGGTGTTCTCCGTCACCGGTTTGTGGCTGCTGCTGCGTCACGCCGGACAGCGCCCGTCCACCTGGCCCAGTGTCGCCCTGGGTATCGTGATCCCGCTCATTCTGATCATTCTGTTTGTCCATTGAGGAAATTTTGCATGTTACGGAAGACACTCGCGGCCCTGCTGCTTGGCGCCGCTGCCATCAACACCGCACAGGCAGCCGACGCCAGCCTGACCATCGACATCCCTGCCCTGCAGGTGGCCGAGTACCACCGCCCCTACATCGCCGCCTGGCTGATGCCCGAGGGTGGCCGCGAGGTCACCAATCTGGCCCTGTGGTATCAGATGGACGACAAGCGCGAGGGGGAAAAATGGCTGAAGGACCTGCGCCAGTGGTGGCGCCGCAGTGGTCGCAGCCTGGAAATGCCAGTGGACGGTTTTACCGGTGCCACCCGGGCGCCCGGTGAGCACCGCATTGCACTGGGTGACGCCTTCAGCGGGCTGGGACCCGGCGAGTACACCCTGTACGTCGAAGCCTCGCGGGAAGTCGGCGGCCGCGAACTGCTCCGCCTGCCCTTCTCCTGGCCCGTAACCGAAGCCGCCACCCTGAAAGCCCGGGGTGACAGTGAACTGGGCAGCGTCGTGCTGGAACTGGCGCCCTGAGTCGGGCCCGTTTTCGGCCGCTGCCCGCAGGCATCAAACCTTCTCTTTTACGCGAACGCGAGGAATCCTCATGCAACGCAAAACCCTGCTGACTACACTCCTGATTCTGGCTTTACCCCTGAGTGCCCAGGCGCACCGCGTCTGGCTGCTGCCCGCCGCCACGGTTCTCTCTGGCGATGCCCCCTGGGTCACCTTCGACGCCGCCGTGTCCAATGATGTTTTCTACTTCAACCACCACCCCCTGCAGCCGGCGGCATTTACCGCCACCGCCCCCGACGGCAGCGAGATCCCGCTGCAGAACACCCATGTCGGCAAGCACCGCGGAACCTTCGACCTGCAGCTGCTCCAGCCCGGCACCTACCGCGTGAGCATGGCCAGCAGCGGCCTGCGCGCCCGCTGGGAGGATGAAAACGGCGAACGGCACTTCTGGCCCGGTCGCGGCGAGACACCGGCGCCCGGCGACTTTGAACGCAAGGTCCCCCGCGACGCCAAGAACCTCGAGGTGTCCCGCGCCTCCCGCCGCGTGGAAACCTGGGTCACCGCCGGCGCGCCTACCGACAGCGCCCTGGCGCCGAGCGGCGATGGCCTGGAGATGCACGCCCACACCCACCCGAATGACCTCTACAGCGGCGAAACCGCACGCTTTCAATTCCTGATCGACGGTCAGCCCGCCGAGGGCACGGAAGTGACGCTGATTCCCGATGGCGTGCGCTACCGCGACAGCCAGGAGGAGATGACCTTCACCGCCGATGCCGAGGGCTTCATTGCAGTGACCTGGCCCCAGGCCGGACGCTACTGGCTGGAAGCGGAGTACCAGGATGACCGCGCGGCGGCACCCGCGACTACCCGCCAGGGCATCTACGTGGTGACCCTGGAAGTCCTGCCGCTGTAGGTTTGCAGCGCCGTGTCAGAACTCGAACGCGGACTGCTCGCCGGCCTGGTCGGCGGCCTCTATCTGCTGTTCTGCCTGTGGTGCCACTATCGCCACCGGCGCGCGACCGCGCGCGCCAGTGGTGATGGCGACATCCTGGTGGCCTACGCCAGCCAGACCGGCAACGCGATCAAGCTGGCGCAGCAGAGTGCCCGCGCACTGAATGGCCGCGCCCGCCTGATGCCGCTCAACCAGGTGGACAGCCGGCTGCTGTCACAGATGCGGCAGGCGCTGTTTGTCGCCAGCACCTGCGGGGACGGCGACGCGCCGGACAATGCCGCCGTGTTCACCCGCCGGGTACTGGACGGGAAAGCGGCAAAGCTCCCGCATCTGCGTTTCGCGGTGCTGGCCCTCGGCGACAGCCAGTATCCGGATTTCTGCGCCTTCGGTCAGCGCCTGCACACGCAGCTGGCCGCCCTCGACGCACAGGCACTGGCAGGGCCTCTGCTGGTGGATTCGGCCCGGCCCGCTGCGGCGAACCAGGCCCTCGCGGGCTGGCGGGAGCAGCTGCAACAGTGGTGGGGACAGGCGCCCGTCGAGGCTTCGGAGCTGCCCGAGGCGTCGACCAGTCACTGGGTCCTGCAGGCACGCAGCCACCTCAATCCGGGCTCACCCGGCGAGCCGCTGTTCTACCTGCGCCTGAGTGCAGCCACGCCACAGGCGTGCAGCTGGCAGCCCGGGGATATCGCCGAGGTCACACCTCCCGGCTGTGATATCGCCAGGCACTATTCCATCGCCTCGCTCCCCGAGGACGGCAGCCTCGATCTGGTAATCCGCCGGCAGCGCGACGCCGCGGGCCGGCCCGGGCTCGCCTCCGGCTGGCTCACCCGTGAGCTGGCTTGCGGCGCGGGCATCACATTGCGCATCAGCGACAACCCCCTGTTCCGCCCACCCGCGACCGACATTCCCCTGATCCTGATCGGCAACGGGTCGGGCATTGCCGGGTTGCGCGCCCAGCTGCGCTGGCGCGAGCTGCACGGCGGCGGGCGCAACTGGCTGCTGTTTGGCGAACGCGACCCGGCCAGCGATCACCCTTTCGCCGGCGAACTGGACCACTGGCTGGAAAGTGGTCACCTCGACCGCATCGATCTGGCCTTCTCACGCTGCCCCGAGCGAGCCTGCTATGTGCAGGATATTCTCCGGGAGCGGTCGACGGCTCTCGCGGCGTGGCTGGCGGACGGCGCCGTGATCATGGTCTGCGGCAGTCGCCAGGGCATGGCCCGGGGCGTGCACGACACACTCGTGGACGTACTCGGCCGACCCGCTCTGGAAGCGCTGATCCAGCAAGATCGCTACCGCCGCGACGTCTACTGAACCACGGCGTCACCGACTTCCCAGGAGCCACCGATCGCCGCCACCAACTCCGCTGTCGCGAGCAAGCGCTCGGCGGTAACGTCGACCAGGCCGCGGCGGGCGTTCAGGGTCGTGTTCTGGGCCGTGGCCACTTCCAGGAAGGACACCAGCCCCGAGCGGTAGCGGTTGGTAATCACCCGCTCATTGGCTTCCGCCAGTTCCACCAGCTTTTCCTGCTGCACGGCTTTCTCCGCCAGGATGGCGTTGGTAGCCAGGGCATTCTCCACGTCGCGCAGGCTGTCGAGGACAGTTTGCCGGTAGCTAGCCACCTGCTCCTGATAGCGGGCACTGGCAATATCGCGGCTGGCGCTGCGGCGGCCCCCATCAAACAGTGTCTGCGCCAGGCTTGGCCCCAGTGACCAGACCTGCACCGGCGCCTCCCAGAGGTCGCTGAGGCTGCTGCCCTCGACCCCGCGCCCGGCGCTGAGGGAGATATCCGGCAGCCAGGCCGCGATCGCCACACCAATCTCGGCGTTGGCAGCGGCCACTCGCCGCTCTGCCGCCACCACATCGGGTCGCCGCGCAACCAGCAGCGCCGGCACTTCCGCGGGTACCACCGGCACCGTCGCCAGGCTGTCGGAGGCAGCGAGGGCAAAATCGACCGGCGTCCGCCCGAGCAGCGCGGCGAGGGTATTTTCCTCGATGGCGCGGCGGTTCTCGAGATCGTAGCCGTCACTGCGCAGGGACTGCAGCTGGGTTTCCGCCTGGATGACATCGGCGCGCGACACGATACCCGCCTCGTACTGGTTGCGCGTCAGCGCCACCGAGCGCTCCACCATCTCCAGGGTCTCCTGCAGGATATCCCGCTGCCGGTCGAGCACCCGGACTGCAATATAGCTGTCGATCACCGCGAGTTGCAGGAGCAGGCGCGCAGCTGCCAGGTCCGCGGCGCTGGCCTCCAGGGCCGCGGTATCCGACTCCACCTGCCGGCGCACACGCCCCCACAGGTCGGGGGCCCAGCTGATGCCGATACCGGCCGCGGCAGTCTCGCTGACGGCACGGTCACTGCTGCCAGCTCGCCGCAGCGACAAGTCTGCGTCGAGACGGGGGCTGTAGTCACCGCGACTCAGACGCCGCTGGGCCAGGGCGGCGCGATAGCGTGCCTCCGCCTGGGCCACTGTCTGGCTCCCTCGGCCAGCCTCGGCTATCAGCGCGTTCAGGGTCTCGTCGCCAAAGACGCGCCACCATTCCCCACTGTTCTGCCAGTCCTGCTCGGGCAGCGGCTGCCAGCCCGCCGCGTACTTCACGGCTGCGGGTGCCGCCACCGTCGGTGGGCGGTAGTCCGGGCCCACTGAACAGGCACCGAGGAACAGGGTGGCGGCAGTTACGGCAAGAGAGAGGCGAAAACACGACATGACAGGGAAGCCTATGATTGATTGCCCGGCGCAGCCGGAGCGGTGGCACCCAGGCCCAGCCCCCTGCGCCGCAAATTTTCCAGGTAGAGGTAAACGGCGGGGGTGGTGTACAGGGTCAGGAGCTGGCTCAGGGCCAGACCGCCGAAAATCGTCACCCCGAGGGGCTGGCGCATTTCCGCACCTTCCCCAAAGCCGATCATCAGGGGCACCGCCCCCAGCATGCCCGCCAGGTTGGTCATCAGGATCGGCCGCAGGCGCAGCAGCGCCGCCCGGTGAATGGCATCGCGCGGGGCGAGTCCATCGCGCCGCTGGGCCACCAGGGCGAAATCGATCATCATGATGGCGTTGCGCATCACGATCCCGATCAACAGGAACAGGCCCAGGAGGGCGATCAGGCTGAAATCGAGACCGCCCAGGCGCAGTGCCAACAGCGCCCCGAGCCCGGCGGGAGGCAGTGTCGACAGGATAGTCAGGGGATGCAGGGTACTCTCGTAGAGCATGCCCAGCAGCAGATAGACCGCCACCAGCACAGCCACCAGCAGCCAGGGATCTTCCAGGCTCTGGTTGAAGCCCTGTGGCGATGGCGGTGCCTCGTGCACCTCACTGGGCAGCATCACCTGGTTGAGGATGTCATCAATCGCGGCCTCCGCCTGCAGGCTGGTGACGCCCGGCGCCAGGCTGTAGCCAATCCCCATCGAGGCAAACTGTCCCTCGTGCCGCACCCGGTCCTCCGCCATGCCGTAGTCCCAGCTGGCAAAGGTCGACAGCGGCACGCGCTGGCCATCGTTGGTGAGCACTTCCAGTCGCGACAGGCTGGTCGGTCGGGCAGTGAAGTCGGGCGCCAGCTCCATCACCACCCGGTATTGGTTGAGCTCGTCGTAGAGCGTGGCCACCTGGCGCTGGGAAAAGGAGTTGTTGAGGACCGAGGCGATGGTCTGCATGTCGACCCCCAGGCGGCGCGCGGCTTCGCGGTCAATGTCCAGCACCACCTGGCGGGCCTCGTCATCATCGACCGAGTCCACGTCGACCAGCATCGGGCTCTGCTGCATCGCCTGGGCCACCCGGCGTGCCCAGACTTTCAGGGAGGCCAGCGAGTCCGAGCGCAGTACCAGCTCATAATCGCTGCGACCGAAGGGCGAGCGGAAGTTCAGGTCCTGGTCCACCATCAGGTGCAGCATGGCCCCGGGTACCTGCGGCGCACGGGCCTGCAGGCGATCCACCACCGCCTGGGCGGAAACACCGCGCTCCGACAGCGGCTTCAGGCGGATGGTAATCTGGCCGTTGGTCAGGCCGCCGTCACCGCCGCTGGTTCCGGTCACATCCGCCACCGCCGGGTCCTGCATCAGGTACTGGCGATAAACCTCGATCTTGGGCTGCATCACCTGGAAGGAGAAACCGTCATCGCCGCGAACAAAGCCGCGAATCTGCCCGGTGTCCTGGCGCGGCAGGGCCTCCTTGGGCAGGCCGACAAACAGCTGCACAGAGCCGGCTATCGCCGCCAGCAGCAGGAGGATGGCCAGGGGCCGGTGCGCCAGCAACCAGTCCAGTGAATGGTCGTAGAAGCGCAAGAGCCGCGAAAAGACACGGCCCCCTTGCGCCTCCCGAGGCCTTGCCTGAGCCGAGGCTCGCATCCAGCGTGCACACAGGCTCGGCGTCAGGGTCAGGGACACCAGCAGCGAGATAAACAGCGCCGCGACCAGGGTTACGGAGAACTCGCGGAACAGTTGCTGAAGCATGCCCCCCGGCAGCAGAATCGCAACGAAAACCACCGCCAGCGCCAGGGTCATGGCCACCAGCGTAAAACCCACCTCGCTGACACCACGGCTTGCGGCCTCCCCCGGGGGCAGGCCTGCGGAAAGGTGTCGTTCCACGTTTTCCAGCACCACGATAGCGTCATCCACCACCAGCCCCGCGGCGATAATCAGGGCCATCACCGAGAGGTTGTTCAGGGAAAAACCCCAAAAATGCATGACCACGAAGGCGCCGATCAGGGACACGGGGATCGCCGCCGATGGAATCAAGGCCGTGCGCAGGCGCCCGAGAAAGGCCCACACCACCAGCACCACCAGCAGCACGGCAATCACCAGCGTCAGCTGCGCTTCGTGAAGCGTCGCGCGGATCACCGGGGACCGGTCCATCACCACGGCCAGTTCGGCATCCGCCGGCAGCAACTGGCGCAGCTGAGGCAGACGCGCGTGAATGTTGTCGATGGTTTCGACAATGTTGGCGCCGGTGCGCCGGTTGATGTTGAGAATCACCGCGGGCCGGTCATTGTGGAAGCCGCTGCTGTAGCGGTTCTCCACCGAGTCAGTCACCGTGGCGACATCCCCCAGGCGCACCACGGCACCGTCTGCGTGCCGGATCACCAGTGCCCGGTACTCCGCCGCGCTGCGCAGGGGGTCGGCGATCTGTACCTGCCAGCGCTGGGGCCCCTCTTCAATCACCCCCAGGGGTCGCAGGGCGTTACTGCGGGAAATCGCACGCCGTACATCGTCCAGCGCGATGCCGTAGTGCAGCAGGGCCCCGGGCTGCAGCTGCACCCGCACCGCCGGCAGGGACGCGCCATTCACCGTCACCTGCCCCACCCCGGCGATCTGTGCCAGCTTCTGGGCCAGGATCGTCGAGCCGGCGTCGTAGAGTTCACTGGCGGAGAGGTTCGGCGAACTCAGGGCCAGCCCCATGATCGGCGCCTGGGACGGATCAATCTTGCGATACTGCGGGTTGCCGGGCATCCCCGCGGGCAGCTCGCCGCGCACCGCGTTGATCGCCGCCTGCACCTCCCGCGCCGCCGCATTGATATCGCGGTCCATTTCAAACATCAGCGCCACCTGGGTCGAGCCCTGACGACTGGAGGAGGACAGCGAGGTCACCCCGGAAATACTGCCCAGAGAGCGCTCCAGGGGCGTGGCCACGGTGCTGGCCATGCTTTCGGGGCTGGCGCCCGGTAAGCCGGCGGTGACCACGATCATCGGCACATCCAGCTGTGGCAAGGGCGCCACCGGCAACTGCCGCCAGGCCAGCAGACCGCAGAGCACCACCGCCAGCGCCAGCAGGGAAACCCCCACCGGCCGCGCCACCAGCGTTCGCAGCGGGCTCACAATGCCGGCACCGTGTCGGGTGGCGCCACCCGACGGCGGCCGAGCCGGTCAAAAAACAGGTACACCACCGGTGTGGTAAACAGCGTGAGCACCTGACTGACCAGCAGGCCACCCACCATCACTACCCCGAGGGGCTGCCTCAGTTCGGCCCCCGAGCCCCCCGCCAGCATCAGCGGCAGTGCCCCGAACAGGGCTGCCAGGGTGGTCATCAGGATGGGCCGGAAGCGCAGCAGTGCAGCGCGGTGAATGGCCTCCCGGGGAGAGAGACCGAGATTGCGCTGCGCATCCAGGGCAAAGTCCACCATCATGATGCCGTTCTTCTTGACCAGGCCAATCAGCAAGACAATCCCGACCACCGAGATCATGTCCAGGGCGCGGTCGGTAAGCAGTAGCGCCAACAGCGCCCCCACCGTGGCCGAGGGCAGTGTGGAGAGAATCGTCACCGGGTGGATCGTGCTCTCGTAGAGCACACCGAGCACGATGTACATGGTCAGCACCGCTGCCAGGATCAGCCACAGGGTATTCGACAGCGACGCGCGGAAGGATTCCGCAGCGCCCTGGAAACGGCTTTCGATCGCCCCGGGCAGCTGTAGCTCGGCCTGCACCGCTTCAATCGCGGCTACCGCCTCTCCCAGCGACGCCCCCTCGCCCAGGTTGAAAGACACCGTGGTGGCGGGGAACTGACCCTGATGATTGATCAATAAGGGCGCCGGTCGCTGGCGGATAGTGGCCACACTGGAAAGCGGGGTCGGCGTACCGGATCCGGTAGTGACATAGAGTTGACCCAGGCTTTCGGGCTCGCCGACGAAGGCCGGGTCCACTTCCAGAATGACGCGGTACTGGTTGGACTGGGTGAACAGGGTCGCAATCTGTCGCTGTCCGAAGGCGTTGTAGAGGGTATCCGCCACGTCGCTCACATCCAGGCCCAACCGCGCCGCCGCATCGCGATCGATGTCGACATAGGCCTCGCGCCCCCGCTGCTGCAGATCGGCGGCGACATCCGCCAGCTCCGGTCGCGCGTTGAGCGCCGCCACCAGAGGTGGCACCCAGGTCTGCAACATGTCGCTGTCGAGACTGGTGAGCGTGAACTGGTACTGGGTGCGACTGACGCGGTCCTCGATGGTCAGCTCCTGTACCGGCTGGAACCAGGCGACGATGCCATCGACCGCCCTCGCCCGCTCCTGCAAGCGTGCCATGACCTCGAACACGCTCTCGCCGCGCGCGTCATGGGACGGCAGGTTGATCAGCATGCGACCGCTGTTCAGGGTGGTATTGGTGCCATCCACACCAATGAAGGAGGACAGGCTATCGACTCCCGGGTCTGCCAGGAGGGCACTGGCCAGCCGCTGCTGGCGCTCGGCCATGCCGGTAAAGGAAATCGACTGCGGCGCTTCTGTGACCACCTGGATTACACCACTGTCCTGGACGGGAAAGAAGTCCCGATCCACCAGCAGGTAGAGCAGCCCGGTCAACAGGATAGTCGCCAGCATCACCGCCATCGCGGGGCCCTGGCGAGCCAGCACCCAGTCGAGGGCGCGCCCGTAGCGCTGGATAATCCGGTGCAGCAGGCCCCGCGCCTCCTCCCGGGGCGGCGTGTGCAGCATGTGCGCGCACATCATCGGCGTCAGTGTCAGCGAAACCACCAGGGAAATCGCGATGGCCACCGCCAGGGTAATGGCGAACTCGTGGAACAGCCGACCCACTACGTCCGGCATGAACAGCAGGGGAATCAGTACCGCGATCAGGGAAAAGGTCAGGGACACCAGGGTAAAGCCGATTTCCCGCGCACCCCGAAGCGCCGCCTCCAACGGCGATGCGCCCAACTCCCGGTGGCGCGCCACGTTTTCCAGCATGACAATGGCATCGTCGACCACAAAACCGGTCGCGATGGTCAGTGCCATCAGGGTCAGGTTGTTGATGGAAAAGCCCAGCAGGTACATGACCGCAAAGGTGCCCACCAGGGACAAGGGGACGGCAATGCTCGGGATGAGGGTCGCCGGCACACTGCGCAGGAAGGCGAAGGTCACCAGCACCACCAGGCCCACGGCGAACAGCAGTTCTTTCTGGGTGTCCCGCACCGAGGCGCGAATACTCCCGGTGCGGTCGGTGAGCACGGCCACATCCACCGCCGTGGGCAGGGTGGCGGTCAACTGTGGCAGCAGGGCCCGCACGCGATCAGTGACTTCAATGACATTGGCCCCCGGCTGACGCTGCACATTGAGCAGCACCGCCGGCTGGCCGTCGGCCCAGGCCGCCAGGAAGCGGTCTTCGGCACCGTCGACGACGCTGGCAACATCCCCGAGCCGCAGCGGCGCCCCGTCCTGCCAAGTGAGTATCAGTTCCCGGTAGTCCGCCACCGAACGGATCTGGTCGTTGGCATCCAGCATGGTGCTGCGGGTGGGGCCGTCAAAGCTGCCCTTGGGCTGGTTCACGTTGGTGGCGGCAATCGCCTGGCGCAGTTGATCGAGGCTCAGGCCGTAGGCAGCCAGCGCCCGGGGATTGGCCTGCACCCGCAGGGCGGGCCGCTGGCCACCGGCCAGGCTGACCATGCCCACGCCGGACAGCTGCGCCAGCTTCTGAGCCATGCGCGTGTCCACCAGGTCGTGTACCTGGGGCAAGGGCAGACTGTCTGAGGTGATCGCCAGGGTCAGGATGGGCGCGTCCGCGGGATTCACCTTGCGGTAGACCGGCGGAGTCGGCAGGTCACCGGGCAGCAGGTTCTGGGCGGTATTCATGGCCGCCTGTACCTCCTGCTCCGCGACCCCAAGGTCGACATCGAGATCAAACTGCAGCGTGATCACCGAGGCGCCGGAGGCGCTGGTGGAGGACATCTGTTTGAGACCCGGTATCTGGCCAAGGTGTCGCTCGAGCGGTGCGGTGATGGTGCGCGCGGTCACCTCGGGCCCGGCGCCAGGCTGGAAGGTAAACACCTGGATAATCGGATAGTCCACCTGAGGCAGAGCCGCCACCGGTAGCTGGCGCCAGGCGATCAACCCGGTGACCAGAAACGCCAGCATCAGCAGCGAGGTGGCCACCGGGCGCAGAATAAAAGGCCTGGAGAGACTCACGGGAGTATCACTTGCTTGCCGTCGCGCAGTCGATCGAGACCCTCCAGCACAATCGCGTCGCCCTCGGCGAGTCCCTCGCGGACGACCACGCGATTGTTGGAGGCAGTACCCAGTGTCACCTCGCGAACCCAGGACTTGCCGTCTTCGATCACATACACATAGCTGCGATCCGTTCCGTATTGCACGGCATCGGTGGGAATGGTCAGCACCGATTCCAGGGTTTGCAGTCGCAGCTCGACATTGACGAACTGGTTGGGAAACAGGGCGAAGTCATCATTGGCGAAACGCGCGCGGACACGCAGCGTGCCAGTGCTGGTATCAATCTGGTTGTCCAGCGTGGTCAACTCTCCATTCGCCAGCAGCATTTGTCCGTTGCGACCCAGTGCGTGCACCGGCAGTGCTTCCCCGCCATTCACCGCCTGGAACAGGGCCGGCACCTCCACCTCGGGCACGGTGAAGTTGACCGCGATCGGCTGCATCTGGGTAATGCTGACCAGCCCCTCGGCATCGCCGGCTGCCACGAGGTTGCCAGCATCCACCCGCCGCAGGCCCAGCTTGCCGGAAATGGGTGCCTCGATGCGTGTCCAGGAAAGCTGCAGCCGCGCGTCCTCGACCCGCGCTTCATCCGCGCGCACGGTACCCTCGAGTTCCTTGACCAAAGCCTGCTGGTCGCTGAGCTGCTGGCGGGCAATCGAATCCTGCTCCCAAAGGTCCTCATAGAGGGCCAGATCGTCCCGGGCATTCTCCAGCCGGGCGCGATTCTGCTGCAGCTGGCCCTCAGCCTGCTCCAACTGTGCCCGATAGGGCAGCGGATCGATTTCGGCGAGCAACTGACCCGCCTCCACCCGCGCGCCCTCTTCAAAAACCACGCGCTCCAGCACACCCGCCACCCGACTGCGCACGGTGACGGTGTTCAGGGGCGTAACCGTACCAATCGACTGCACGATGACATCCAGACTGCCTCGCTGCACCGGCTCTACCCGCACCACCGCCGGCGCGTCCCAGCCGCCGCGCCGGGGTGGCGCATCCCCCTCGCCGTCACTGTCAGCGGTCAGGTAAATGCCCAGGGCCAGCGTTGCGGCCAGGATGAAACCCGCCCACAGCCAGCGACGCGGAAGGGAGAGAAGCGTGGATTCAGTCATGCCCTGTGGATTCCGAAAACGCGAAAAGATAAGAACGGCCTGCGAGCCGCAGTACGGTTTGCGTACTGTAGAGAAGGGCTGACCGCAAGAATATTGAATTTACAAAACCTTACCTTCGGCGATGCCGCTAGCCAGATGGAGGGGAGTGACCCGCACGATGGCGCGGGCCATCCCTGTTCCGGTCTACGGAGTACCTTCTGGCTCTGGCTCTGGCTCTGGCTCTGGCTCTTGCGCGGGCTCTGGCTGGGACCAGCTCTGCGGCTGAACCGGCACCTCCCAGGCACTGATCGCCACCGCATGCACGGCGCTCTCGCCCGCCACCCGGGCGTGGACACTGCGCATATCCGGGGCACTGCCCAGGTAGAGCACCGCCAGCTCGCCCTTCTGACCGAGGAAGCTAATGCGCCGCTCGAAGTCATCCTCGCCGACCCGCAGACGGTCATGGGCGGACTCACTATTCGCCACCGGTCCCGTGCTGTCGAGGGCCAGTAACCTGTCCAGCAGGACATCGACACGCGCCGCGTCCACCGGAACACCGCTCTCATCTCCGCTCTCGCCCTGCAACTGCCAGCCCGGTGCACGGCGCCGGATCACCAGCGCCTCCCCATCCGGGCCCTCCAGGCGCAGGCCCTCGACCGCCTCTGCGGCCAGGGAGGAAAACAGCAGCTGCCGTCCCCCGGGTGCGGCCAGGTCACCGTCATCGCGGGCCAAGCCCCAGGCCAGCAGCAGCTGCAGGGCCAAGAGCACGCCCAACACACTCACAAGTCGCTTTTGCATGGTTTATACCTCCGCGAGAATCTGCCGATAGCGACGGTAATCCGCCAGCAGGACCTGCCGTCGCCACAGCCACACCAGGCACAGGCCAACCAGGGCCATGGCATAGTTCAGGCCCTCCCAAAATCGCTGTGCCTCCTCGGGGATCGGGTCCAGGGTCCGCGCCATGCGGCTGCGCCCGCGCAGTTCCAGCAGGCTGCTATCCTCCAGGGCCCAGTCCACCAGGTTCTGCACGAAGGCCAGCGGCTGCGTGTAGTAGGCACCCTGACCCTGGGACGCCAGATCCAGACTGAGGTCGCTGGCAAAGCTGTTGCTGCCGATCACTACCAGCCTGGCGGACTCCGGCGAACGTTCGATTACCGTCCTTAGGTTAACCAGGTTGCCATCGCTATCCTCAGGTGTCGCGGCGGCTCCGGCCTCCCGCGCCGGCGCACCCGGCCCGGCAGACCCGGTCGACTCTGCGGTCTCCTCGCCACCCAAAGTCTCCTCCGGTGCCGGGGATGTCTTCGCCAGCGGCGAGGGCTTGTCCTGCCAGAAGGAGGTGAAGCGCCCCTCGAGGGCCACCGCCAGCAGATGCGCTCCGCGCTCGCCGTTTACCGGGTAGCCGGTGGCCGGATGGACCTGGTAGTCGGGCAGGATATCCAGACTGTCGGAGAGCCAGCTGTCCGCGGAGCTGCGCAGCAGCCACTCGCTGTGCCGTCTTCCGGCACCCTCTGCCGCGTCGTCCAGCGCCACGGGGGACACCCAGTTCAGGGTGAGCTGACCCAGACCGGCAGTGGCCGGATTGTCCGGGTTCAGCCCGTCCCCGCGGACATCCGGGAAGTGCGGATAGTCGAGCAGGCTGATCTCGCGAATGGGAATACCGCCGATGGTGCGCTCCACCGGCACCGGCATCGCGGCATTGCGCGGATCCAGGACCATCTGTTCCTGTACCCGGATGCCCTGGTGGGCCAGCCACTCCACGAGGCCGGAGTCCAGGCGACGGGCCGCCAGGGTGGTGGAGGCATCCACGGTAAAGGGCGAGGTGGTCAGTATCACGCTGCCCCCGCGCATCAGGTACTGGTCGATGGCAAAGCGCTCGGCCTCATCCAGCGCTTCCGGCGCCAGCACCAGCAGCAGGTCGGTATCCACCGGCACCTGGCCGCCGGCCAGGTCCACATTGCGGACCCGGGCGTTGTCGGCGAGGGTCGCCTCGAGCTGGCTGAAGCGCGTGGCCGGCCCGCTGCCCACGGGTTTCACCACACCCACAGTGTTCAGGGCCCCTGGAGTGAAGCGGCGCAGGGCATTGTCCAGGCTGCGTTCCAGCTCGTCACTGCCGAGGGATTCCGGCAGGGGAATCTGGATCACCTCGCCCCGGGATTCCAGGACCATGTAGAACCAGAAGGGTTGCGGGTCCAGCAGGCCCGCGACCTGGGGAACCAGCCCATATTCCTGTTCCAGCCGCTCGGCCAGGGCACCGTCCCCCGCCTCGGGATCGGCAAACTCCACCTGCAGCAGCCCTGCGGAGGCGGCCGCCTTGTCCTCAAGCAGAGCCTCCAGCTCGCCGCGCAACTCGCCGAGGACCCCCGGGAGCTGGTCCGTCGGCGACATCCAGCCGTGGAAGATCACCGGCTCGGAGAGCCCGGCGAACAGCTGACCTGCGGCCCGCCAGCTGCCCGCCAGCTTGCGGATGGTCCGCGTCAGGGTGTACTCGGGATCCTTGAGCGCCACGTCAAGATCGGACTCGCTGCGGGCGCGGATTTCCACCAGGTCCTGGTAGTTGAGGGTTTCGTACTGGTCGCCGTAGGCAATGACCACGTCAAACCAGGAGCTGACCACCGAGGCCTGGTAGCGGTCCGCGCTCTGGAAGGGCACCGGCCGGATACCGTAGCGAGCCGCGGCCTCCTCCTCGGCCTCCGGGTCCCGTGTGGGGTCGATGAAGTGCACCCGGGCGCGCGCCCCGGCGGCGTCGGCATAGGCCTGCAACAGGTCCTTGAGCTGCGGCACCAGGGGCGCCAGCAGCGGATGGGTTCGCGCCGAGAAATAACCGCGAATCTGCAGCGGCTCCTGCAGTTCTTCGAGCTGCTCCCGGGTGGCTTCCGACAGGGTGTAGAGCCGGCCCTCGGTCAGGTCAAGACGCAGCCCGTGCAGGGGTTCCAGCCACAGGTTCAGGGCCAGGAAATTGGCCGCCACCAGCAGGGTGATCGCGGTGCGGCGGCGGTGCCGGGGCCCGCCCGGGTTGCCCGCCCAGCGCAGCCGTTCCAGGCTGTACAGGTTCCAGGTCAGGAACACCCCTACCAGACTGACGTAGTAGGCCAGGTCGCGCAGATCGATCACCCCGCGGGTGATCGCGTCAAAGCGGCTGCCGCTGCCCAGGGCCGCCAGCAGACTGCCAGTCTCGTGTCCGAAGAGTGCAGTCACGCCGGGGGAACCGATCAGGTAAAAGGCTCCGCAGACCAGCACGGTGAGAATCAGCGCCACCACCGGGTTGTCGGTTCGACCGCTCATGGCCAGGCCGATGGCCACATAGGCGGCGCCGAGGCACAGGCTGGCCAGGTAGCCGCCGATCACCGGCCCCCAGTCCCAGCAGCGAGACGCTCACCGCCAGGGGCAGGGTCAGCAGCAGGGCCAGGGCGACCAGGCCGAGGGCGGCCAGGAACTTCCCCATTACCAGAGCGAGGGGGGCCAGGGGCGCGGTGAGCAGGCTTTCCAGGGTGCCGGCGCGCCGCTCCTCGGCCCAGCTGCGCATGGTCAGTGCCGCCACCAGGAAGATCAGCAGCAGGGGCATCCACTCGAACAGTGGCCGCAGGTCGGCCAGGTTACGGGCAAAGAAGCGCTCTACCCAGAACACCACGAACAGGCTGACCAGCAAAAAAGCGCCGAGAAACAGCCACGCCGCAGGCGAGGTGAAAAAGCCGCGGAACTCCTTGCGGGCCACTCGGCCCGCGGCTGCAATGGCTTCAGACATGGGCGCCCTCCTCGTTGACGCGGGCAAAAACACCTTCCAGGTCCTGGCCTTCCGGCTGCAGACGCAGCAGGGGTACGCCAGCAGCGGCCAGGGCAGCGGCCACCCCCGGGGCCGCTGCCGCCGGCGCCCGCAGGCGATAGCCGAAGGCACCCGTGGTTCCGGGCAGGGACTCGACACCCTCGACCCCGGTCACCGCGGCCAGGGCGTCACCGGCCTCGCGGCCCGTGACCACCTGCAGCACGGGATGGGTTTGCAGGGTATCGAGCCGGGAGTCGATCACCAGTTGGCCGGCGCGCAGGATCAGCACCCGCTGGCAGACCGCCTGCACCTCCTGCAGGATATGCGTCGATACGATGACCGTGGCCTGCTTCGCCAACTCGCCGATCAGCTCGCGCATGTGGCGGATCTGGGTCGGGTCCAGGCCATTGGTTGGCTCGTCCAGAATGATGATATCCGGCTCGTGCAGAATGGCCTGCGCCACCCCCACGCGCTGGCGGTAACCCCGGGACAGGGTCTGGATCGGCGCGCTGGCCCGGTCCAGCAGATCGGTGCGGCGCAGGGCACGGGCAATCGCCGTGTTGCGCTGCCGGGCGGGTACCCCGTGCAGAACGGCCTGGTAATCGAGATAGTCGATCACCCGCTGCTCGGGCCACAGCGGGCAGTTCTCGGGCAGATAGCCGATGCGGGCCTGGATGGCCCGGGTGTCGGGCCCCATCTGCAGTCCGTCAACCCGGATGCTGCCCGCCGTCGGCGCCAGGTAGCCGGTAAGCATTTTCATGATCGTGGTCTTGCCGGCGCCGTTGTGGCCCAGCAGGCCGACCACCTCGCCGCGGTCGATGCGAAAGCTCACATCATCGACCGCCGTCGTCTCGCCATAACGGCGGCACAGGTGCTCCACCTGAATCATGGGTTTCTCCTTGTTGTGGATGAAACAGGTCTCTTTCGTGCGGAAAACGCGATCTGCAGGACCGCGGTAGCAGCGAGAAGTTCCCGGGCGATGCGCCGCTGGCAGTCTACCGGCCTCTCCCACTGGTACTTGAGAAAATGCACAACTAACCCAACAATATCGGTGTTTTCCCGATCGCGCCGCAATCGTTTCCGGGCGCGCCACCTTCTACTGGCTGGAGACATCGTCCCATGGAAATCGCCTGGTCGCAGTTTACCCCCTGGCACGCACTCGCCGGCGGTGCCCTGATTGGTCTTGCCGCCAGCCTGCTGCTGCTTGTCAACGGCCGGATTGCCGGCATCAGCGGCATCCTCGGCAACCTGCTCCATCACGAGGGGCGTGAGCCCTGGCGCTGGGCCTTTGTGGCCGGTCTGCTGCTGGCCCCGCTGCTGCTGTGGCCCCTGGTGCCAGCCTTGCAGCCTGCGGCGCTGGTGGCCCCGACTTTCAGCTGGCCCGACCTGCTGCGCCTGCTGGCCGGCGGCTTCCTGATCGGCTACGGCACCCGCATGGCCAATGGCTGCACCAGCGGCCACGGTGTCTGCGGCCTGGCGCGCCTCTCGCCGCGCTCCCTGGTCGCCGTGCTCAGTTTCATGACCGCGGGCTTCCTGACCGTGGCCGTATGGCGTTCACTTACCGGAGGGCTGCCGCTGTGAGATCGATACTCAGCTCTCTCGCCGCCGGCCTGCTGTTTGGGGCAGGCCTGATCGTTTCCGGCATGGTCAACCCGGTCAAGGTGCTCGGCTTTCTCGACCTCACCGGCGCCTGGGATCCTTCCCTGGCCCTGGTCATGGCCGGTGCGATCGCACTGTCCTGGATCGGCGTGCAACTGGCCGGACGCCGGGCGCGGGCCTGTGGACTGGACGACAGCCCGAAGCGCCGCATCGACCGTCCCCTGATTGTGGGCAGCGTGCTGTTCGGGCTCGGCTGGGGCCTGACGGGCCTGTGTCCCGGCCCCGTGGTGGCTGCGACGGGCTCTCTCTACTGGCCCGCTGCAGTGGTGCTCGTGGCTATGCTGGTGGGACTTCGTCTGGGCCGCACTCAGTAGGGCACAGCCGCTCCGGATGGCTGTAGACGACGTGACGCCCCGGGCGGGTAAAACCCACCAGGGTGAGGCCGCAGCGCTCGGCCAGCTCCACCGCCAGGGAGGTGGCGGCGGACAGGGTGACCAGGATCTCGATATCCGCCCGCAAGGCTTTTTGCACCAGCTCATAGCTGGCCCGACTCGACAGCAGGGCAAAGCCGCTTCTCTTCGGCTCCCGCGCGAGGGCGCCGATCAGCTTGTCGAAGGCATTGTGCCGCCCGACGTCCTCGCGCAGAACCTGCACAGCTCCCCGGAGATCGCACCAGGCGGCGGCGTGCATGCCGCCAGTCAGCGCCCCCAGTACCTGGTGCGCCTCAAAGCCAGGAAGAGACCGCTGCAGGGCTGAATGGGATAACGCCTTCCTCCGTGGCAGGACTGGCAACTCGGCAGTCACTGCGGCCAGCGTTTCCAACCCACACAGGCCGCAGCCGGATGCCCCCACCATCTTGCGCCGTCGCTGCTGCAAGCGCGCCAAACAGGCAGAGTCCAGGTCCATGCGCAGCTCCAGACCGCCCTGCGCCTCGCGCACCTCAATATCGTAGAGCTGCTCTGGACGGTCGATGATTCCCTCTGACAGGCTGAAGCCGTAGGCAAAGTCCTCCAGGTCACCGGGCGTCAGCATCATCACGGCGTGGGCGACACAGCGGTAGAACAGTGCCACGGGCTGCTCCGCAGCCAGCTGGTCTCCCGCTACCGTGCTCGCGCCGTCCTGCCATACTTCGACCCTGGCGAGACTCAGACCTTCACACGGATCGCGTCCCGGCAATGTCGAGCTGCCCTGCCGTTCACCCGCCATCCGACAGCGCCTCCACCAGCCCGGACTGATGCCGGGCAAAGTGCTCCCGCGCCTGCTGCCAGGCGGACGGGCCCGCGCTGAGCCTGACCTGCACGGCCGTCACCTTGTACTCGGGACAGTTGGTGGCCCAGTCCGAGTTCTCGGTGGTAATGACATTGGCGCCGGTCACCGGGTGGTGGAAGGTGGTGTAGACAACCCCCGGCTGCACCCGCTCGCTGATCTGCGCCCGCAGGGTGGTTTCCCCCACCCGGCTTTGCAGAGCGACCCGATCGCCCTCCGCGATGCCCCGCTCCCGGGCGTCGTGGGGGTGGATTTCCAGCAGGTCTTCCGGGTGCCAGTCGCTGTTGGCGGTGCGCCGGGTCTGGGCGCCGACATTGTACTGGGAGAGGATGCGCCCCGTGGTCAGCAACAGCGGGAAACGCCGGGTGACTTTCTCGGTTGTCGGCACGTACTCGGTAATCACAAACAGGCCCTTGCCGCGCACGAAGCCGTCCCGGTGCATCACCGGTGTCCCCTCGGGAGCAGCCTCGTTGCAGGGCCACTGCAGGGAGCCCTCGCGCTGCAGCCGGGCCCAGCTCACACCCCGGAATGTCGGTGTCAGGGCGGCGACCTCATCCAGGACCTCAGCGGGGTGCCGGTAGTGCATGGGGTGACCCAGGGCTTCACAGAGAGCCAGCGTGGCCTCCCAGTCGGCCTTGCCGGAGAGTGGCGTCATCACCCGGCGCACGGGCGATATGCGCCGCTCGGCATTGGTAAAGGTGCCATCCTTCTCCAGGAAGGTGGCGCCGGGCAGGAATACGTGGGCGAAACGGGCGGTCTCGTTGAGGAAGATGTCCTGCACGATCAGGCAGTCGAGGCTGCGCAGGGCGGCTTCGACATGCTGGGTGTTGGGATCCGACTGTGCCAGGTCCTCCCCCTGGCAGTAGAGGCCCCGGAAGGTGCCAGCCAGCGCCGCATCGAACATGTTGGGGATGCGGTGACCGGGCTCGGGATCGAGCGTCACACCCCAGGCGCGACCAAAGCGCTCGCGCACGGCGTCATCGGTGATCGCCTGGTAGCCGGGCAGTTCATGGGGAAAAGACCCCATGTCACAGGAGCCCTGCACGTTGTTCTGCCCGCGCAGGGGATTCACGCCGACGCCCTCGCGACCCAGGTTGCCAGTGAGCATGGCCAGGTTGGCGATACCCATCACCATGCTCGAGCCCTGGCTGTGTTCGGTCACGCCGAGGCCGTAATAGATGGCCGCGTTGCCACCGGTCGCATACAGGCGGGCGGCGGCACGCAGGGTCTCGGGTTCGATCCCGGTCGCCTCCGCGACAGACTCCGGGGCATTGGCGGGGTCGCGGATAAACGCCAGCCAGTCGTTAAAGGACTCGAGATCACAGCGCTCGCGAATAAACTCTGCCGCCTCCAGCCCCTCGCTGACGATCACATGGGCCATGGCATTGATAAAGGCCACGTTGCTGCCGGGCCGCAGGGGCAGGTGGAAATCCGCGTCGACGTGGGGGGAGCGCACCAGGTCAATCCGTCGCGGATCGACCACGATCAGGCGCGCACCCTGACGCAGGCGGCGTTTCAGGCGCGAGCCGAATACCGGATGGGCGTCGGTGGGATTGGCGCCGATCACCAGTATCACGTCGGCCTGTTCCACCGAATCGAAGTTCTGGGTGCCGGCGGAGGTACCCAGGGTCTGTTTCAGGCCGTAGCCGGTGGGTGAATGGCAGACGCGGGCGCAGGTATCCACGTTGTTGTTGCCGAAGGCCACCCGCACCATCTTCTGCACCAGGTAGGTCTCCTCATTGGTACAACGTGACGAGGTGATGGCGCCGATGCTCCCGACACCGTGGTGCTGCTGGATCGCGCGCAGGCGCGCGGCGGCAAAACCCACTGCTTCCTCCCAGCCAACCGCCCGCCAGGGCTGGTCGATGGATTCGCGGATCATCGGTGTGGTGATGCGGTCGGGATGGGTGGTGTAGCCGAAAGCAAAGCGCCCCTTGACACAACTGTGCCCGCGGTTGGCCCCACCGGTCTTGTAGGGCAGCATGTTGACCACCCGATCGCCCTGCAGCTGGGCCTCGAAGGCACAGCCCACCCCGCAGTAGGCGCAGGTGGTGACCACACTGTGTTGCGGCTGCCCGCGGGCGATCACGCTGTTCTCCATCAACGTGGCGGTGGGACAGTGCTGGACGCAGGCACCGCAGGATACACAGTCGGAATCCATGAAGGCGTCCCCCGCCCCCGCTGCCACCACCGAATCAAAGCCGCGGCCAGCAAGGGTCAGGGCGAAAGTTCCCTGCACTTCCTCGCAGGCGCGCACACAGCGGGAGCAGACGATGCACTTGGCCGGGTCAAAGGTAAAGTAGGGGTTGGATGTATCCTTTTCCGCCGCCAGGTGGTTGCGCCCCTGGCACCCGTAGCGCTGTTCCCGCAGCCCCACCGCGCCGGCCATGTCCTGCAGCTCGCAGTTGCCGTTGGCCGAGCAGGTCAGGCAGTCCAGCGGGTGATCGGAGATGTACAACTCCATGACGTTGCGACGCAGGCGGGCCAGGTGATCTGTCTGGGTGGCCACCTGCATGCCCGGCTCGACCGGGGTGGTGCAGGAAGCCGGGTAGCCCTTGCGACCGGCGATTTCCACCAGGCACAAGCGGCAGGAACCGAAGGCCTCCAGGGCATCCGTCGCGCACAGCCGCGGTAGCTGGATACCGGCCAGGGCGGCGGCGCGCATCACCGAGGTGCCGGCGGGCACCGTGACCGCCTGACCGTCGATACTCAGGCTAACCTGTGCGAGATCCGAAAAGCCCGGATGGTATGCCGGCAGTGGCGGCGGCGTGCCCAGGTCTCGCGTCGGGGTGCCGCCCGCGGCTTCCCCTTCGTTTCCGTGGGGGTCGTAGTACTCCAGCATCAGCCTGCCTCCGTCGAGGGGATGATTTGCGGGCCGGGCGCAGTATCATGCCGCGACTCGCTCTGACCGGGCCTGCCCCGCGGGCGCTGAAAATCCCCGGGAAAGTGGCGCAGGGCGCTGAGCACCGGCGCCGGCGTCATGCCACCCAGCGCACACAGCGACCCGTCGCGCATCGTCTCGCACAGGTCTTCCAGCAAGTGTCGGTCGCCCTCTGCATCGGCACCTGCCGCCAGCCGGTCGATGATCTCCACGCCGCGTGTGCTGCCTATCCGGCAGGGGGTGCACTTGCCACAAGACTCCGCAGCGCAGAACGCCATGGCAAAGCGCGCCTGCTCCCACATGTCGACGCTGTCATCGAAGGCGACCACGCCGCCGTGGCCGAGCATGGCGCCGATCGCGGCAAAAGCCTCGTAGTCCAGCGGCGTATCCCACTGGCTTTCGGGCAGGTAGGCGCCCAAAGGGCCGCCTACCTGCACGGCGCGCAAGGGACGCCCGCTGCGGGAGCCACCGCCGATCTCGTAGAGCAGCTCCCGCAGGGTCAGACCAAAAGGCAGCTCCACCAGCCCGGCCCGCGCAATGTTGCCGGCCAGCTGGAAGGGCAGCGTGCCCCGGGAACGTTCCACGCCATAGCCGCGGTAATGCTCGCCGCCTGCACTGATAATCGCCGGTACGCTGGCCAGGCTGATCACGTTGTGCACCAGGGTAGGCTGACCAAACAACCCGGCAATCGCCGGCACCGGTGGCTTGGGTCGCACCGTGCCGCGGCGCCCCTCCAGGCTCTCCAGCAAGGCGGTTTCCTCGCCGCAGATATAGGCCCCCGCGCCAATACGCAGTGCCACGTCGAAGCACTGTCCGCTGCCCAGGATGTTGCTGCCCAGGCAGCCCGCAGCCCACAGAGCGGTCATGGCCCGCTCGAGACTGGCGCGTGCGCGGGGGTATTCTTCGCGCAGGTAGATATAACCCTGCCTCGCCCCGGTCGCCAGACCGGCGATGAGCATGCCCTCGAGCAGGGCCATGGGGTCCCCCTCCATGAGCATGCGATCGGAATAGGTGCCGGAGTCGCCTTCATCGGCGTTGCAGACGATGGTTTTGTCTGCGGCGGGAGCATCCAGGACCGTCTGCCACTTGATGCCCGCCGGGAAGGCGGCGCCACCGCGACCCCGCAGACCGGAGGTTTTTACTTCGTCCACCAGGGCCTGGGGTGTCATTTCCAGGGCCCGCTCCAGGGCGCGCAGGCCGCCGTGCTCCCGGTAGCTGTCCACCGAGGCGGGGTCAACCACGCCGAGACGGGCACAGGTCAGGCGCTGCTGGCAGCGGAAGAACGGCAGGTCCTCTACCGGCCCCAGGTGGCCCGGGGCCTGCTCACTGGCCGACAACAGACCGGCGTCGAGCAGACCCGGCAGGTCCTCGGGCTGTACCGGACCGTAGCCGATGCGCTGCCCATCCCGTTCCACTTCCAGCAGGGGCTCGAGCCAGAAGGCGCCGCGGGAGCCCGTGCGGACCACCGTCACTGCCAGGCCGCGCTCGTCGCAGAGCGCCTCCAGTCGCCGTGCGGTGCGGTCAGCCCCAAGTGCCACGGCACTGGTATCCGCGGGGACATACACCCGGGTTGCGCCAGCACTCACGGTACTGCCTCCGCTCCGCCACGCAGCTCGGCGAGGAGTGCATCCAGGCGAGCGACATTCATCATGCCGTAGACCTCGTCACCCACGCGCACCGACGGCGAACAGGCACAATTGCCCAGGCAGTAAACCGGTTCCAGGCTGACCGCACCGTCTGCAGTGGTCTGGTGATAATCAATGTCCAGGACACGTTTCGCATGGGCCTCCAGCGCCCGCCCGCCGACCGCCTGGCAGGACTCCGCCCGGCACAGCTGAACCCGGTGTCGACCCGGCGGTGAACGCCGGAAGTGGTGATAGAAAGTCATCACGCCGTGCACCTCGGCCCGAGACAGATTGAACTGCTCCGCGAGAACGCCGGTTGTAGCCTCGGGCAGGTAGCCCAAGGCATCCTGCACCGCATGCAGGGCCGGCAGCAGCCCGCCAGCCACCGTGCGAAAGGGCGCGGTGAGTTGCGCGAGCCCCTGCATGTCCTTATCGCCTTCCTTCTCTGACATGGCACACCCTGAAAGCATTGGCTAATAAACCGTAAGGCCGGCAGCGCAGGGAAGCCACTGCCGCCACCGACATCCCGTGACGAGTGTACTCCACTCCGGGGACAGGCTCCCGCCCGCAGGGAGATGAATTTCGAACTTGATTTCCGAAATTCATTCGATAATATGCCCGGCATGACGCAAAATCTGCAACCGAAGCGCGCGACTCGCCGCAGCGCCGGCCGGCCCCGCCGGCTGACCCTCGAGGCTGTGGTCGAGGCCGCCTGTGCCCTCCCTCGGGAGGAGCTCGACATGGCCTCGGTGGCTGCACGCCTGAAGGTGGGGGTCGCCACCCTCTACGGCTACGTGGAGGGGCGCGAGCACCTGCTGCGACTGATGGCGGAGCGCAAGGGACAGATTGCGCCCATCGTCGATCGCGGCCAGTCCTGGCAGGACATCCTGCGGGAGCACGCCGATGGCCTGTACCGCACCGCCATGGACTGGCCGGAGCTGATTTCCCAGATCATGCAGGGCGGTGTTTTCGGCAGCGAGGAGGCCCACTACCTGGAGAACCTGATGACGCTGCTGATCGACCGCGGTTTTTCCGCGGCCCAGGTCCTGGACCTGTACTACGGCATCAACCAGGCCGTCCTTGGCGCCGCGGTCACAGGCACCTACATCCGCGCAGCGGCCAACCGGGGTGGCCATGCCCAGGTGCTGCAGCGCTTCCTGCTGGAACAACCCCAGGAGGCACTGCCCCGTCTCCGCAGCGCCCTGCAGACCAACCCGCAACCCGGGGTACTGACTGACTATCGCCAAGCGGCGGAGCGCTTCATTGCCCAGTGCCAACCCGATCCGACGATCCAGCAGCCCCCCGCGCAAAAGGCCCAAGGAGTCCCGAGTGCAGAATAAGATTGCCCTGATTACCGGCGCCGCCAGCGGCATCGGCGCCGCCACTACACGCCGCCTGGTGGGCGAGGGCGTCCGCGTCCTGGCGGTGGATATCGACCGGGAAAACCTCGAATCCCTGGCAGCCGAGCTGGGTGCTGCCGTCCACCCCCACCGCGCCGACATGGCCCTGCGCGAGGAGGTGGAGGGCGCGGTAGCAGCCGCCCTGACGCACTTCGGCGGTCTCGACATCCTGGTCAACAATGCCGGCATTGGTTCCTTCGGCCGCGCCGGGGAACTGGATCCCGAGGAGTGGCGGCGAGTCATGGCGGTGGACCTGGATGCCGTCTTCCTCGCGTCCCGTGCCGCGCTGCCCCACCTTGTCGCGCGGCGCGGCTGCATCGTCAACACCGCCTCCATCTCCGGGATGGGCGCGGACTATGCCTTCACCGCCTACAACACCGCCAAGGCCGCGGTCATCAACCTGACCCGGGCCATGGCCATCGACTACGCGCGGGACGGCGTGCGGGTGAACGCGGTCAGCCCCGGCTACATCGATACGCCCCTGGTGAGCGGCATGCCGGACAGCATCACCCACGGCTTTGTGTCGCGAATCCCCATGGCCCGCGCGGGCCGCCCCGAGGAGATCGCCGCGGTGATCCGCTTCCTGGCCAGCGAGGAAGCCTCCTACCTGACGGGGCAGAACCTCGCCGTGGACGGCGGCATCACCGCACACACCGGGCAGCCCGATATCCCACGAATTCTTGCAGACCTGACGGAGACGACGCCATGACACAGGGTTTTCGACCAGCCAATCCGACCGCTCCGCTTTGCTGCGTGATCGGCGCCGGGCCCAGTGGACTCACCACGATCAAGCGGCTCAAGGAACACGGCATTCCCTACGACTGCTTCGAGGCCTCCGACAATATAGGCGGTAACTGGTACTACAAGAATCCCAACGGGATGTCGGCCTGCTACCAGAGCCTGCATATCGACACCTCCAAGTTCCGCATGGGCATGCAGGAATTCCCGGTGCCTGAAAACTGGCCCGACTACCCGCACCACAGCGAGATCTTCGATTACCTGAACGACTACACCGACCACTTTGGCTTGCGCGACACCATCACCTTCAACACCCGAGTGGAGCGCGCCCACCGCGAGGAAAATGGGCTCTGGCGCGTCACCACCAGCGATGGCGAAACGCGCAGCTACCCGGTACTGATTGTCGCCAACGGTCATCACTGGGATCCGCGCTGGCCGGAACCGGCCTACCCCGGCGATTTCGCCGGGGAGCAGATCCACGCCCACAGCTACAACACCCCCTTCGACCCCATCGACATGCGCGACAAGCGCGTGCTGGTCGTGGGTTCGGGCAACTCGGCCATGGACATCGCCTCGGAGCTGTCCATGCGCTTCATGGCGAAAACCCTGCATATCTCCATGCGCCGCGGCGTCTGGGTGTTCCCCAAGTACATCAACGGCAAGCCCGGGGACAAGAACATGCTCCCGGCCTGGGTCCCGCGCTGGATCCAGCACTTCCTGATGAACCGCGTGGTCAAGTCACAAATTGGTGACCCGAAGAACTACGGCCTGCCGCAACCCACGTACAAACCCTGGGAGGCCCACGGCACCGTCTCCGGCGAATTCCTGCAGCGCGCCGGCTCCGGGGACATCAAGGCGCGGCCGGGTATCGATCGACTGGACGGCCACACGGTGCACTTTACCGATGGCAGCTCCGGCGAGTTCGATGTGATCGTCTGGTGTACCGGCTACAAGATCAGCTTCCCCTTCTTCGACCAGCCCGAGTTCATGGCCAACGAGCAGAACCAGCCCCCGCGCCTGTTCAAGCGCATGCTGATCCCCGGCGTGCCCAACCTGGTATACATGGGCCTGGCACAGTCCCTGCCCACCCTGGTGAACTTTGCCGAACAACAGTCGCGACTGCTGGCGCCCTACCTCAAAGGCGAGTATGCACCGCCCGGGACGGCAGAGATGCAGGCCATCATTGACGATGACGAAGCCTTCTACCTGCGCGACTACTACCCCAGTCCACGGCATACCATACAGCTGCACTTCGACCACTATGTCGGGCGCCTGGACAAGGAAATCGAAGCCGGTGCCGAGCGGCGCAAAAACGGGCAGCCCGCGGCAGATCTGCCAGCCGGCGAACCCGCGCAGGAGCGCGCCGCATGAGCACAGTCAGTCGCAGCGACCTGGACTTTCCGAGCCAGGGGATACGCTGTGCCGGCTGGCTCTACCGCCCTGGAAGCGTGAGCACTGACCGACTGCCGGCGGTGGTCATGGCCCACGGTTTTACCGCCGTGCGCGACCAGCGCCTGACCGCCTATGCCGAGGCCTTCGCCAGCGCAGGTTTCGCCGTATTCCTGTTCGACTACCGCCATTTCGGCGACAGCGAGGGCGAACCGAGGCAGCTGCTCGACGTCGGGCGGCAACTGCAGGACTGGGAGGCGGCGATCGCCACCGTCCGCGACCTGCCCGATGTCGACCCCGAGCGGGTGGCGCTCTGGGGCACCTCCTTTGGCGGCGCCCACGCCCAGGCCACCGCCGCTCGGGATCCACGCATCGCCGCCGTGGTCGCCCAGGTGCCCTTCTGCTGGGCGGACAAGCCACAGCAACCGGTTCCGCTGATCAAGACCCTGCGCCTGCTGGGACGTGCCATTCGCGATGCGCTGCACGGCCTGCTGGGACTGCGCCCCTGTTATATCCAGGCCATCGGCGACCCGACGGATTTCGCGGCGATGACCTCCCCCGGAGCGGCCGCGGGCATGGCCGGACTGACACCACCCGACTCCCGCTGGCGCAACCGGGTCGCGGCGCGCTTTGTCTTTCAGCTGGCCACTTACAAGCCCGGGCGCGATGCCGGCGGCATCCAGTGCCCCATCCATTACACTATCGCCGAGCGCGATGCCTTCATCCGCCCGGAGACCATCCGCGCAGCCGCTGCCCTGGCGCCCCACTCCGAATGCGCCGGCTACGACTGCGGCCATTTCGATGTCTATGTCGACCCCTGGTTCACGCGGGTCGTCGGTGACGAGCTGGACTTCCTGCAGCGAACGTTACAACCTTGATCCAGGTCGGCGACACCCGAAAACCGCTGGTGTAGACTGAAACTCTGAACTTTGGTTAAGACACCAGCGACAGGCCATGCCCACCGACGCCCTGAATCATCTTTTTGTCTTACCCGGCTGGAACACAACCTCCAGCCTGCTCCTGCTCGTCACACTCGTGGTCCTGCTCGCCACCCTGCTGCTCAACGCCCGCAGACAGCGCGCCAACCGGCGGATGCTGAAAGAACTCAACCTGCGCTACCGGCGCATCATCGACGGCACCAACGCGGGCACCTGGGAGTGGAATGTGCAGACCGGTGTCATCGTGATCAACCAGCGCTGGGCCGAGATGCTTGGCTACGATCTGAGTGAGCTGCAGCCGGCGACGATCGAAACCTGGAAGGCACTGACTCACCCCGAGGATTTCCAGGTGAGCGAGCAAGCCCTGCGCGCGCACTTCCGCGGCGACGCCGAACACTATCTGGTCGACATCCGCATGCGACACCGGGATGGACGCTGGCTGTGGGTCCGCGACAGCGGGCGCCTGATGACGCACACCAGCGACGGCAGTCCCGAGTGGATGTTCGGCACGCATATGGATGTGAGCGCCCAGCACCGCGAGCGGGAAGAACAGGACCTCTGGCTGCAGCGCTTTCGGGAGTTGTCTCGCAATGTCCCCGGCACGCTCTACCAATACCACCAGCTGAGCGACGGCAGCTCCCAGTTTCCCTTTGCCTCCCCCGGTATCGAAGATATCTACGGCTGCACCCCCGAGGAAGTTCAGGAAGACGCCACCGTGGTTTTTTCGCGGATTGCGCAGGATGATCTTGAGCGAATTGCCACATCCATCCAGCACTCCGCCGACACCCTGTCGCTATGGCACGAAACCTACCGCATCAATCACCCCCTCCGCGGGGAAATCTGGGTGGAGGGCAGTGCCTCACCGGCGCGGCAGACAGACGGCAGCACCCTCTGGCACGGCTACATTCACGACATTACCGAACTGCGCCACGCCCGGGAGCAGCTGCGGCTGGCCGCCAGCGTGTTTGAGGCCAGTCTCGATGCCATCTTCATCACCGACGAACACCACCGTTTCCTGCACGTGAACCGCGCCTTTCAGGCCATGACCGGGTACACGCTGCCCGACCTGCAAGACAAACTGCCCAACCAGATCCTGGCAGTGCCGGGGTCGCCCGGCCTGATCGACCAGGTCAGTGAATTCCTGGACAGTAACGACAACTGGCGGCACGACGTCGAGGTCTCGCGAAAATCCGGCGAAGCTTTTCCCGCGGACCTGACGGTGACAACAGTCCGCGATACCCGGGGCAGGCCCTCCCACCATGTCGCGGTATTCAGTGACATCACCCGCCAGAAGGCCCATGAGGCCGAGCTGGATCGCATTGCCCACTTCGATCCCCTGACCGGGATTCCCAATCGCCGCCTGCTGACCGATCGCATGCAACAGGCGATCGCCCAGGCCCAGCGCAGCGGTGAACGCCTGGCGGTGGTGATGCTCGACCTGGACGGCTTCAAGCCGGTCAACGATCGCTGGGGGCACGAGGCGGGAGACGCCGTTCTGGTCGAAATTGCGCGCCGGCTGAAGCAACTCTTGCGCGCCGGGGACACCGTGGCCCGCCTGGGTGGCGACGAGTTTGTGCTTTTGCTGCGTCGCGTCGAGTCGGAAGCCGTGTTCCACCGCGTGCTGGATTGCATCCGCCAGCCGATTCCCCTGGAAAATGGCAATGCCCACGTCAGTGCCAGCCTCGGCGTCGCCTATTTTGCCGGCGAGGTACCAGTCGACGGCGACCAGCTACTGCGCATGGCCGACCAGGCCACCTACCAGGCCAAGGCAGCGGGGAAAGACTGCTTTGTGGTGTTCTCGGAAACCGACCAGCCAGCTCCCGCGCCCCGTCCCGAAGCCGCCATCCTGCATGGCCAGCCCTAGCGGGCTGACCGCCCGCGGCTTCATGCGCGGCTGTCCGGGGCCGAGGCCACCTCGGCCGGAGACGACGACCCGGATAGGGAGACCACCCCTGCGGATAGCGCCGGGAAGTCCGCAACCGGAACCGGATGCCCGAAATAGTAGCCCTGGAAAAGGCCACAACCCTGATCTGCCAGAAACGCGTGCTGCTCGGCCGTTTCCACCCCTTCGGCAATGACCTGCATGTTCAGATTGCGCGCCATGCCGATGATGGTCTGGACGATCACGGCATTTTCCGGCCGCAGGGACATGTTGTGGACGAAGGACTTGTCGATCTTGAGCTGGTCCAGTGGCAAGCGAGTGAGATAAGCCAGTGAGGAGTAGCCAGTACCAAAATCATCGATGGAAAAGCGCAAGCCGGCACGGCGCAGCGTCTGCATTTTAGCGACGGTGGTATCGGTATCGTTCATGATCAGGCCCTCGGTCAATTCGAGCTTGAGCCGGCCCGGCGCAATATCACCCTCCCCGACAATACCCAAAACCTGCTCAACAAAATCGTCGGCGTAGAACTGCTGCGGGCTGACATTGACCGCCAGCTCCAGCCTGGCGGTCCAGGCGTCCTTTTCCCAGGCCTTCAGTTGAGCCACCGCCGCCCGCATGACCCACAAGCCGATCGGCACAATCAGACCGGTCGCTTCCGCCAGGGGTATGAATTCTGCCGGCGGTACCTGCCCGCGCGCGGGCGACTGCCAACGCAGCAGTGCCTCGGCCCCCACCACTGCGCCGCGCGCGTCTACCTGCGGCTGGTAGTAGAGCGCAAACTCATTGCTATCCAGGGCCTGGCGCAGACCGCGCTCCAGCTCGAGCCTCGCCTCCAGCGCAGCCTGCATGTCGGGGTCGTAGAAATACAGGGTATTGCGACCGTCACGCTTCGCCTGGTACATCGCCGTATCTGCCCTGCGCACCAGTTCCTCGGCACTGACCTCTCGCCCCTGGAACAGACTGATGCCAATACTGGCAGTGGTGCGGAACTCCCGGTCCAGTTTCGGCGAGACACCCGCCAGGGCCTCCAGAATTTTTTCACCCACACGTTCCGACCGGGCGGCGGCCAGCTCCAGCTCACTGCCCAGATCCTCCAGAATTACCACAAACTCGTCGCCGCCGAAGCGCGCGACGGTGTCACCCTCCCGCATGCAGGCGACCACCTCACGCGATACCGCTACCAGCAGCTGATCCCCCACATTGTGTCCGCGAGTGTCATTGAGATCCTTGAAGTGATCCAGGTCGATGAACAACAGCGCACCGTAGCTCTGCTGTCGGGCACTGGAGGCCAGGCTGTGCTCGAGTCGGTCCTCCATCAGGCGACGGTTGGGCAATCCGGTGAGTGGGTCGTAGAAGGCAAGGCGCTCCAGCTTGTCCTCGGCCTGCTTGCGCCGTGCGATATCCTCCTGCAGCTCGCGGTTGAGTGCTTCCAGCTGCAACATCTTGTCTTCCAGCTTGCGCACCAGTGCCTGGTTATAGCTCTTCAACAGCGTCGTGGTATCGTCATCTGGCTGCGCCGACCCGCTATCTGGCTCATCGCCACCGGGAGCCGCGACCTGCCCGAGGCGCTGCACGAATTCCACCGGGTCCATGGGCTTCAGGATAAAGGCGTCGGCCCCCAGGCGCAGGGCGAGCTGTTCGTCCTCCGCCTCGGTGTAGGTCGCGGTGTAAACCACAAAGGGGATATGCCGGAGCCGGCGATCGGCTTTCCAGTGCCGCAGGAGCGTATAGCCGTCCATCACCGGCATCAGCAGATCAGAGACAACCAGGTCAGGGGGCTGCTGACGGGCACAGCGCAGGGCTTCCTCCCCATTGTGGGCAAGCTCCACCGCATGGCCATTGCCGGACAGCAGCGCCTGCAGGTAGTAGAGGTTTTCCTCAATATCGTCGACGACAAGAATGCGCTTCATGGCTCAACCCCATCGCTGGCGTCCGCGGCAACATAGGCGCCAATTTCCTGGATAAAGGTGGCGGGATTGATGGGCTTCTCGATATAACCCGTGCAGCCCGCAGCCAGACAGCGTTCGCGATCTCCGGCCATGGCATAGGATGTCACCGCGACCACGGGCGTATGGCGCAGAGTGACATCTTCCCGCAAAACCCTGGCGACGGTGTGACCGTCCATGGTGGGCAGCTGGATATCCAGCAGTATCAGGTCCGGTAACAATTGCTTGGCCAGGGCAATCCCCTTGGCACCGTCCTCCGCCGACACCACCTGATAGCCGGCCCGCTCAAGCAGGAAGGTCGCGAGGTAGCGGTTCTGCTCATTGTCTTCAATCAACAGGATACGCTGGCTCATACGGGCTCCGGTGCGTCGAGTGGCAACAGCACGGTAAATTCACTGCCGCGCCCCCATTCGCTGCGCAAGCGTATCTCTCCACCCATCAACTCCGCCAGACGCCGACAGATCATCAGCCCCAGGCCGGTGCCATCGTGCTTGCGGGTCAGACCGGAATCCAGCTGATGAAAAGGCTGGAACAGCTTGCCCTGGTCCTCGACGCGAATACCAATACCGGTATCTGCCACCGTCAGACGGAGGGCCTCGCAGGCGATTCCCACGCCAGGCGGCAGGTAGCCGGGCTGTCTTTGCGCTGACACAGCGACGCGACCTGCATCCGTGAATTTGATCGCATTGTTGACCAGGTTGAGGAGAATCTGTTCGAAGCGACGCCGGTCACTGCGCATCCCGGGCAGCGCGCTGGAGACGTCGACTGCCAACTCCAGGCCCTTTTTTTCGAGCTGAGGAGTGACCGAATCGAGGACGCGCTGTAGAGACTCCGTCGGGGAGAAGGGCTCTGCACGCACGTCGAGCTGACCGGCCTCAATTTTCGACAGGTCGAGAACATCGTTGATCAACTCGAGCAGGTGACGGGCACTGCCCTGGACCATCCCCAGCTGCTTGGCCTGCTCTTCGGTGAGCGGCCCGGCCAGTTCCTGCAGTATGATGCCGGTGAAGCCGATGATCGAATTCAGCGGCGTACGCAGCTCGTGCGACATGGTGGCAAGAAAGGCCGATTTCAGCCGGTCGGCCGACTCTGCGCGCTGCACGGCGGACTCGAGTTGCTCGGTGCGCTCCGCTACGCGACGCTCCAGGCTGTCATTCAAGTCGCGCAGGGCAGCTTCCGCCTGCTTGCGTTCTGAGATGTCGACGCCGACCCCAACCAGGCAACGTTGCCCGTCGTAGTCCAGGCCACGCCCGGTGAAGTAGTAAGGGTGCTTGCTGCCATCGCGCGACAGAAAGTCCGCTTCCACTGACGCCTCGCCATCGACGAGAGCGCGGTTTATGCGCTCCGACACCAGTGACTGGTCCGGCTCGTCGAAGAACTGCAGCGGGTGCATGCGGGCAATCTCTTCGCCGCGGTAGCCGGACACCGTCTCGAAATTCCGGTTCCAGCGCAGGAAGCGTCCACTCTCGTCGTAGAAATACACAATCCCGGGCATGCTGTCGATCATCGCCTGGGAAAAGGCCAGCTCGCGACCCGCCAACAGCTCGGCGTGCCCGCGCTTCTCTTCCAGGCTAAACTTTTCCAGGGCCGAGGAAACGTCGACCACAACCTCCTCCAGCAGCGCCAGCTCCCGGTCGCGGAAAAATCCGTTCTCGTCCGCGTAGACACTGAGGACACCGATCACCCGGCTGGCCTCCCGCAGGGGCAGAGCCGCCCGCGAACGCAGATGGTGTCGTGCCGCCAGTTCCCGCCAGTGCCGCGTGTCGTCACTCCGGGAAAAGTCGTTGCAGACCATCGCTTGCCCCGCGGCGATAACCTGGTCCCAGCCCACACTGCCGGCACTGACCTCGGCGCGCAGCTTCAGATCGTTGATGACGGCCTTGATGCCCTGCCCAGCCGACGCCACGGGCTGCAGTCGCGCTCCGGCATTGTCGAGCAGGCCGACCCAGGCCATGCGAAAGCCCCCCTGCTCGACCAGCACATCACAGATACTGGTGTAGATGTCCTGCCGCGTCTCTGCGACCATCACCTCGTGATTGATAGCGCTGAACGCCCGGTAGAGCCGATTGAAGCGCTCGATCTCGCAGCGCTGCTGGCGCAACTGTTCAAAGCTCTGGTCGATCAGGCCCCGGGAGCGGCGTAACAGCCAGTAGAGAAGCAGGGCGGTGACGGCCACAAAGGCAAAGCCCTTGTACAGACCCAGCTGTGAACGCAGGGTCGGGTCTCTGACCAGCTGCGTCAGCGCGGTATCCGAAAACGCGATCCACAGGCCCGCGACCGCGGTGTAGACAAGAAGTATCCGCCAGGGGGACAGTCTGGCCTGGGCCCGCCGCGCGGGAATGGACCGGAACCCGGCAACGGAAGAATCGGCTGCGAGTGGCGATCGGGCAGTGGACATGGACAGTGCGTCCTGCTTGAAGGGTGACGTCCCTTCGGTTGTAATATTCGTCGACACTACCTCAATTCCCGCACACGAACCAGCACAGCGTGAGGTAATGTGACGGGGTTCTCCATCACGGTCGCCAGGTGGGTACCGATCGCCATCCGGCAAATAAGAACACTGCGTCCGAGGAATCAAATAACATCGATGAGCATACGCAATTATCTGCTGAGGCCCCTGGCCCTGGCGCTGTTCCCGCTGGCTCTGGCACAACCGGCAACGGCCCAGACAGACAACTACTCTCCGCCCACTCGGGACGCATACCCCACGCGCGTCTTCTGGGGCGATACCCACTTGCATACCAACCAGTCACCGGATGCGTTCACCTTCGGCAACCAGGGCATCACGCCAGAGGACGCCTACCGCTTCGCCCGCGGGGAGACAGTCACCTCACAGACCGGCCAGCCGGCTCGCCTGGCACGCCCCCTCGACTTTCTCATGGTGTCCGATCACGCGGAGTTCATGGGTGTCTTTCCCCGGGTCTTCTCCCGCTCCCCGGAGATAGTCGACACCCCGCTGGGGCGACGCTGGATCGGGCACCTGGAAGCCGGCCACCCCGAGCGCATCCTGATGGATTTCGGGATGATCTCCTCCGGCATGATCGATGAACAGCACCACGAGGCCCTGCTTGCCCAGAGCCCGGTCATCACCCGCGAATACCTGCAGGGGCTCGCCAGCGTCGAGGTACCCACCGACGTGGTCGAATCCAGCTGGCACCAGGTGATCGAAGCCGCTGAGCAATTCAACGAACCGGGCCGGTTTACCGCCTTCATCGGCTACGAGTGGACCTCCATGCCCGGTGGCAACAACCTGCACCGGAATGTGCTGTTTCGCGACGGCGCCGAGAAAACCTCACAGATCCTGCCCTTTTCGGCCATGGATGGCAGCGACCCCGAGCAGCTATGGGACTACCTCGCCGATTACGAAAGCAAGACCGGCGGCAGCGTACTGGCGATTCCCCACAACGGCAACGTCAGCAACGGCCTGATGTTTGCCGAGACCACCCTGGACGGCAAGGCCATGAGCCGGGACTACGCCGAACGCCGGGCACGCTGGGAGCCCATCGTTGAGGTTACCCAGATCAAGGGGGACGGCGAGACCCACCCCCTGCTGTCACCCAATGACGAATTCGCCGACTTCGAGACCTGGGACAAGGCCAACCTCGGCCTGACCGCGGTCAAGGAAGACTGGATGCTGGAGTACGAGTACGCTCGCTCTGCCCTGCTCAATGGCCTGGCAATGGCCGAGTCCCTCGGCGCCAACCCCTATGCCTTCGGCATGATTGGCAGCACCGACTCCCACACCAGCCTGGCCACGGCGGACGAGGACAACTTTTTCGGCAAGATGACCTCCGCCGAGCCGGCCCCGGATCGCGGGAGCCGCGCCTATTTCCCGGTCGAGGACCCCAACGCGCTGGTGCAACTGCACCACTGGGAGTCCATGGCCTCCGGCTACGCCGCGATCTGGGCGCGCGACAACACCCGCGAGGCCCTGTTTGACGCCATGCGCCGCAAGGAGACCTACGCCACCACCGGCCCCCGCATCAGCGTGCGCTTTTTCGGCGGCTGGTCCTTCAGCGCGGAAGATGCCTGGCGGCCGGACCTGGCCAGCCACGGCTATCGCCAGGGCGTGCCCATGGGGGGACACCTGCCCGCCCATGCCGGAGATAGCGCCCCCACCTTCCTGATCGCGGCCATGAAGGACCCTCTCGGGGCCAACCTGGATCGCCTGCAGGTGGTCAAGGGCTGGGTGGACAAGCAGGGAGAGCCCCGGGAGCAGGTCTACAACGTCGCTGCATCGGATGAACGACGCATCGAGGGCAATGCGCTGTCTGCTGTCGGCAGTACGGTGGATGTCGATACCGCCAGCTATCGCAATACCATTGGCGACGCGGCACTTGCCGTGACCTGGCAGGACCCGGATTTCGACCCCGCCCAGCGGGCCTTCTACTATGTCCGGGTACTGGAGATCCCCACACCGCGCTGGACCACCATCGACGCCGCCCACTACGGCAGCGCACTGGCACCCGAAGCCCCGGCAACCATCCAGGAGCGGGCCTATACCTCTCCCATCTGGTATGAACCGCGCTGAATGGCCCCATGCCCGGCCTCAGGCCGGGCTGCTCCCAGTCAAGGATTGCCGCAACTAACTCTAGAGAATCGCAACGCGATTCCGGCCGGCCTCCTTGGACTGATACATGGCCCGGTCAGCTCGGCCGACGGCAGAATCCATATTGTCCGCCAGGGTCACTTCGGTAACGCCGATACTGGCAGTCAACGGGATGCTTTCACCCTTGATGGCAACATCGCGCCCGCCGATCGCAGCGCGGACTTTTTCGGCAACCACAGCGGCCTCCCGGGTACTGCAACCGGCCATGAGCAGGAAGAACTCGTCGCCGCCCCAGCGAAACAACATGTCGGTGTCGCGGATGATGCTTTTGACCTCACGCGTGAACTGACGCAGGATCTCGTCGCCGGCCTGGTGGCCGAGGCGATCGTTGATGCTCTTGAAATTATCCAGGTCCAGGCACATCAGGGTCACGGGCTCTTTGCGGCGGCGTGCGTTTCCGACCACCTGATTGAACAGCATCTCGAAAACGTGCCGGTTGGCCGCACCGGTCAACTTGTCGGTGGTCGCCATTTGCTCCAGACGGCGCTGATAGCGACTAAGCGTGACATACATCAGGCCGAGAATCAGGCCGGTGATGACTAAGGCCAGGACAATATTGACGCCCAAAGTCCGCAACAACTGCCCTTCGGCCTCATTTTTGCTCTGCGCGACAATCAGGTACCAGTCCAGCTCCGGCACCAGGCGGCTATTGAGAAAGATCGTTTCGCCGTCGGCGTTGCGGTAATTCAGCTGCGCGCTGGGGCTGGTCAGGATACGCGTTGCGAGCTGGGCAAGCCCGGGGCGTTCCTGCAGGTCGGGATGCGCTCCCTCCCCGTCACTCGCCAAGGTGACGGCGCCATTGCGATCCACGAAGTAGATTTGACGGCTGTAACGCCGCTCGTAGGACTCGATAAGTTCCAGTACCTGTTCGACCGCCAGCCCGATACCGGTCAGCCCCAGAAAGCGTCCCCGGCTATCGACGACACGGTAGTTGACGAAAATGCTCAGACGCGTGCGATCGGCGGTATCGTGATCGACATTAATCGTGTAGTTGCTGTTCACTTCCCGCGCACGGAAGTACCACTCATCGGCGGGATCGTCTGGAGCGACTTGCTTGAGAATGCCCCTTGGGTGATAGTAATTGCGCGTGTCCTCGGAAACAAAAAATGCCGTGGTCGTGCCGTATTCCCGCTGAATCTCGTGCAGATAGCGGACAATGGCATCGGCATCATTTTCTCTGGACGTGACCCAGTCGCGCACAAAGGTGTCGGTGGCCATCAGGGAGGAAATGAGAATCGAGCGCAGCAGGTCGCGCTCGATCTCGGAATAGACGTTGTCACTGGTCAGCGGCAGTATCTCGCCGGCAATCCGCTCGTCCATGGCGTGCTCCGCCACAAAGTAGCTCAGCACACTGGTCAGGAGAAAACCCACGCCGAGCAGTGCAAGTAGCACAATGACAAAACGGTTTTTCAATTGTGGCATACGAGGAAAATCCAGACACGCGGAAAAGGCGGGTTGCCACAATGGCCAGTGAAGGGGCTTCCCTTGAGCTGGCGCCAGAATCTAAAGGAATTGCGGTATGCCTGCAATGCCTGAGTCTCCCCGACAATCTCTTTGGTTACCTTGATGGCAGGGCTTCATGCCGCGGAGGCTGCCGGCTGGCTGCCACTGCCCCGGAGAGGTACCGCAGCATACAAGGACCGCAAAATCAAACACTGCAGGCTTGCACTCGACGACAAAGATCGACGAGCCTGCGGCTGGCGGGACACATCCGAAGTCATCGACTGCAAAAGGCAAGTCACCAGAAGAAAAAATGGCCGAAACGTAATTGTACGACAAAAAGGATATTCCCGTGATAAGACTCATCAGCGTGCTCACCTTGGCAACCTACATCGGTATTGGGCACGAATCAGCACCACAAACCGGCGGTCTTGGCGTTGTCACAAACCCCTCAAACACAAGCAGCCGCCAGCCACACGGGAACAACAGCCACCCACAAGACCTGAAGTCGATCAAGAGAAACTCGAGAGGCATCGGCTCAGGCGAGCAGGTTTTCCTGCACGGAGAGGGTATAGGCAAGTTGCCAGAGGGGTTTTTCTCAGACGGAGAAAGCAACGACTACAATTCCTTTCTACAGAAAGTTTTACGTAGCCTGGCGCCGCTTCTGGGGAACTTGGAGGGTCGAGAATTTGTCATCGAGCGAGTCATGCGCTTACCCAATCATAAGCTGGTCAGGTTTTATCAGATAGTTGAAGGTGCCAAACTTCCACAGTCACAAATAGTTGCCCATAACAATAACGAAATTCAGAGCGTGACCTTCTATTCCATCTCCCCGGGAAAGGCCAAAAAAAATACAGAGTTGCAGCTCACTAGGTCAGAGCTACTGAGGCTTTTTACCCATTATGCCCTGGATTACTATGCGAGCCATGGATTCGCAGCAGATATCAAAGAGAAGAATATAAGCGGGCCTAACTTTAGATATCTTCCAGCAGATATGAAAAATGGTAAGAACTATCGCTATGTGGCAGACTTTTTCTACGATGGATCTGTATTTGTTATCGACGCCATTTCCGGTGAACTGATACGCGCCGGAAACTTCGGCGCCGCGACCCGCATCAGCGCCGGGCAATCGGCAGGTCTGTCGTGACAGCCCGGGGACAAGGTGGGCTGCGGAGTCAGCGTAGCCCGGGGAGCAGGCACAAAAAAGGCCCCTTTCCGGAGCCTCTCAAGTAGCTGATTTCTCAGCCTGATATGGTGGGTCGTGCTGGATTCGAACCAGCGACCAATTGGTTAAAAGCCGGATAGCCAATTTCCATGTGATTGATTTTATTTAACTTTTATCGGTGACGCCCGTTGCAAGTTGCACCGAAATGCACAACAAAGCAGGACTGATCCCGGCAAAATCCCGGCATTGGCAGCCACTTGGATTACGACTGCCGGTCGGCTTCCGTGAAGGCTTTTTCCAATCGCCTCAGCGGGTTATCGAAGCGCACTTTTTCCGGTTTGAACAACTCCGGCCCCCAGCCAGCCGATTGCATCCTGGATAGCTACGTGCAGATCCCAGAAGGAGTATCGGGCCGGCACCGAGTCAGTCGTAGATCGACACGACCCGCGAAACCATACCACCCAGCAGAGAGGAGCCCGGCAGGGGGTCCTTGATGACGATCCGTCCGATCCGAAGTATAAGAAAAACAAACGGCATATAGTGGGAAAAATTTCTTTCC